>Ga0209066_10000709_pt1 | contig 47545 bp, 32 predicted proteins | sample All_14_2_FD_187198 | JGI IMG/M metagenome (GOLD analysis project Ga0209066, IMG submission 187198) | Freshwater microbial communities in response to fracking from Pennsylvania, USA - Allegheny Zone_MetaG_DW_15 (SPAdes) (version 2) ... | reverse complement strand
GCTATAAAGAGCAATATCTAAAAAGTCAAATACAACATTCCGGTAAATCCATTTTTGTTTGTCTTTGCGTTGTATAAGCTAAAAAAAATGTTATTTTTGAGACTACTCTTTATTATATACTAACCGATAAGAACATAATTTGAATAATTATACTAGCTAACTATGGGAAGAAATTTAATCAGCTCCGTTGGTAAATCCATAAAGGCACTTGTCATGGGTGCTATCCTATCATCTGCGTTGCAATCACATGCGCAGGTCACTGTTACGGCAACGGCTGGTGTTACAGGACCTACAGTATACACCCAATTGAGGCTCGCTTTCAATGCTATCAATGCCGGCACACACCAGGGAGCTGTTACCGTATCTATTACCGCCAATACAACAGAAACAGCGGCAGCACAGCTTAACGCCCCACCAGTACCCGGTTATACCTCAGTATTGGTAAAACCAGCCGTCGGTGCATCTCCGGTAATTTCAGGGAATTTTAATAACAACGGTATTGTATACCTGCGAGGTGCTACAAACGTTACAATTGATGGTTCTAACACTGTAGGTGGCACTTCCCGCGACCTCACAATACGTAATACACTGGCAGGAGGTGCGGTAGCAGCTATACGGTTCGGTAGTCCATCGGCCGTTCTCGGCACATCAAACAATACAGTAAAGAACTGTATTCTATCCTGTGCCAATAATGTTAGCGGTATGGCTATCACATCAGGCAGTGGTACTACCATTTTCGCAATTGGAGAGGCCCCCAACTCTAACAATACCATTGAGAATAACCAGATGACCAATGCCCAGCTTGGTTTTTATGCATATGGCCCGGCAGCACAGGACGACAACTGGACAATACGTGGTAACGACATTTCAGGAACCGGTTTTGCAGGTATTCATGTAAATAATGGCAATGGTACAGTTATTACAAAAAACAATATCAACAACGTGTCTATCAATGGCGGCTCGCCTGTAACCGGCATCCTCCTATCTTTTGAAGCTGACAACACTACTATTACAGAAAATAAAATCAGCAACATTAATAATACAGTTGCGAATGGCACATATGGAATGTACTTTGATGTGAATAATACATCTTCCAACATTAATGTATATAATAATTTCATTCTTAACTGTTTTGGAGCTGCCGCTGGTACAGCATGGCAGAATGCACATGGTATGTATTTCGATTTTGGTAACGGCTTCAACATACACCATAATACGATTCAACTGACTACGAACTCACCTGCCGGTGCTGTTAACTCTGCTATTTGCTTTGACCCCTTTGGAACAGGTATTACAGCTGGCGGAGTAAATCTGAGAAACAATATTTTTGGTAATAACCAAACAATAAACACACGCTATGGAATTCTGAGTACCGGTACTGCAGCAATGTTCTCAGCTATTGATTATAATGACTATGTTGCTACTTCAGGAAATCTTGGCTTTATAGGGGGCGTTGCCCGCACTACTATTCCTCAGATTCAGGCAGGCTTCGGAGGCAACGTTAACTCTATAAGTACAGCCCCAACCTATGTTTCACCTACAGACCTCCATCTGCAGATAATAGCGGCGAATTTACCATTGAACATTGGCATTCCGATTACTGCACCTACTATCAATACTGACATTGACAACTCTCCAAGAAGCACTACAAACCCAACTGTCGGAGCGCATGAGGTATATAACAACATTACTTATACCGCACTTGCCAATACATGTAGTAATGGAATAATTACACTCAACCCGGTTACAATAGAATCATCCCTTGGAATAAATACAACAGGACCTAATATGCCCCGTGTATACTTCCGTAAAGGAGCTGGTGCATGGTTCAGTGCACCGGGCATACTCACAGGAGGTACAGCTAATAACAGCACATGGTCATTCAGTATTGATCCAGCAACAATGGGCGGTGTTACAGGAGGAGATGTAATATCATATTATGTTATTGCACAAACAAATACAGTACCTACAGGTGTATTTAGTAATCCATATAATGGTCTTGTAGCTACAGGAGTAAATGCTGTAACAACACACCCTACAACTCCTAACACATATACTGTCAACACAGTTAATGTGAATGGTCTCATTACTGCTCAATCTACATGTGCATCTACCACAAGTATAAACGTTCCTTATTCTTACACAGGTACTACGGGTGCACCAAATGAGTATACATTAACATGGTCGCCAACAACTGGGCCATCCGATGTTCCTGTATTTGCTTCTTTCCCGGCATCACCTATTAATGTTTTTGTGCCGAGTGGAGCAACTCCAGGCCCATACACGGGTACGCTCACAGTACGTAATAACAGCACCACCTGCTCACGTACCTATAATCTAACACTCACAATAAACCCCACACCGGCTATCACTGGTCCTACAACGGTATGTATAGGCTCCAGCAATCCTTATGGCGCATCTATTGCAGGCGGTACATGGACCAGCAGCAACCCGGCAGTAGGAACAATATCTACCAGTGGTATTCTGAACGCCCTTACATCTGGCACCACTACTATTGGTTATACCACTGCCGCAGGCTGTACGGCAAATACAGTGGTTACAGTATCTGCTCCACCAGCCCCCATAACGGGTGCGGCAGCTGTGTGCTCGGGCGATAACATTACTCTTTCCACAACATCAACAGGAGGAGTCTGGACAAGTGGCTCTACCGCAATAGCAGTTGTAGACCCAGGCACCGGAGTTGTTTCTACTGGCATAGCCGGTACTGCTGTTATATCTTATACTATAGCAGGCTGTACACCGGCTACGACTATTGTTACGGTGTACCCCGCGCCTGCTCCCATTACAGGTAATGCATATGTTTGCGAAGGCGATACTACAACCCTCACTACTCCATCAGTAGGAGGCTCGTGGGTAAGTGGTAGTGCTACAATTGCTACTGTCGGTTCCTCTACCGGGCTTGTAACAGGTGTCAATCCCGGCACAGCAATTATCAGCTATGTTTTCTCCTCTACGGGTTGCGCACGTACATATACCATTAACATATCAGCATTGCCTGACACAATTACAGGCCCTATCCCAGCACTTATATGTCAGGGCCAGACAGTAACACTTTCCAACGGCACTACAGGTGGTACATGGGGTAGTTCTACGCCAGGTGTCATTTCTGTTAATCCAACAACAGGTAATGCCACAGCCAATAGTGCTTCAGGAACAGCCACAATAACATATACCACAGGCTTTAGCTGCTATGTAACCAAAGTTTATACAGTAAGTACAGCACCTACTGCTATAAGTGGTCCTACTACCGTAATGTGTACAGGGAATTCCCTTGCTTTAGGAAATGGCACTCCCGGTGGTACCTGGACAAGTAGTAATCCTGCTGTTGGTTCCGTATCATCTACAGGAGTTGTATATGGGGCAAACAGTGGTACAGTTACTATAGGATACTTTACTGCAAGTTGCCCTGCAGTTACATACAATGTTACTGTTAACCAGACACCGAAACCAATAACAGGAGGTATCACTATATGCGACGGCTCATCTATGACAACAATCACAGATAGCAGTGCCGGTGGTATCTTCACAATTAGCGGTCCGGGTGCAAGCATATCCCCTACTACCGTTTCAGGAGGTATAGCACAGAGCACTATTACCGGTCTTACTGTGGGTGGCACGTATGTGGCTACATACACAATGCCCAATGCATGCTTTGTAAATGCCCCAATCATTGTAGATACACTTCCTCCGGTTATTACAGGTTTAGACAGCATATGCGTAGGTATAACCACAACTATGCATAATGACGATACAGTGGGAGGACTCTGGAGCAGCAGCAATGGTGCAATAGCATCTATAATAGCATCTACAGGGGTGGTAACCGGAGTAAGCCATGGCCTTGCTACAATTACATATGCAGCAGTATCTGGCTGCTACCGTACCAAACCTCTGCTTATCAGAACACCGCTTCCGGCATCAGTATCTATTACCCGCACACCAAACATAGATACTCTGTGTGCAGGTACACCGGTTACATTTACAGCTCATACCATCAACGGTGGTATTACACCTGCATTTGAATGGCAGCGCTTCGGTGTTACTGTGTTCACAGGAGACAGTGTATTCACCTACACCCCTATACATGGCGATGTGATCAGCGTATATATGATGTACAGCCCCGATGTATGCTCATGGCCGGCACCTGCTTATGCCAACATACCTATCAATGTATATCCGAATGTAGCTCCGGTAGTTACTATATCAACTACATCAGCTACAACTATTACATTCCTCGGTCAGGTAGTTACTTTCTTTGCAGAGGTAAGTACTTCAGGTGGCTCTCACACTTACCAGTGGTATGTAGATGGTGATGCAATACCAGGTGCTACAAGCGCTACATATGCACGTGCCATTTATGACAATGACTCCGTATTCTGCATGGTAAATGGTACGCCTCCATGCGAAACCGGCTCTATAGGTACAAGTAACAGTATCGTTATCTATGGCGATTACCTGAATGTGGCTCAGGTAGACCAGAACAATAATATGTCTCTGTTTCCTAACCCTAATAATGGTACCTTCTCACTCACAGGTACTGTGGGTATAGAAAACAAATCAGTAAAAGTTGAAGTAATCAATGTTCTGGGACAGACCGTTCATACACAGAATGTAGCAGTAATAAACGGTGCTGTAAGTGCACATATCGTACCGGCATCTACTTTCGCTCCGGGTACATATATACTGCGTGTCAATGCTGCCAGTGAAAGCAATATCTTCCATTTTGTAGTAAGCCAGTAACGGAAATACCACGCAACAGATACTAAAAGAGCCTGACCATATGGTCAGGCTCTTTTAGTATTATCTCCACCCTGCAGGATTACATTCCCGTTATTACAGCACCTGCACTATCAGAAATTTCAGATATTGGGTAGAAGGGATATTCCACATTATCGGGTGGTCTGACGATTGTGTCTGCCATGTTACCTGGCGCAGCTCTCTACGGGCATCTTTAGCCGCCATCCCTATTATCTGCAGAAACATTTCCGGTGGTACAAGATTAGTACAGGATGCCGTTACAAGAAAACCTCCCGGTTTTACCAGCTTCATACCTCTGAGGTTTATCTCTTTATATCCTGTTATAGCCTTCTGTATATTTTCCCTGCTCTTGGTAAATGCAGGAGGGTCCAGCATCACCACATCATATCTGCGGCCATCCTTTACCCACTGTTTCAGTACATCAAATGCATTCACAGCTTCGAATCTGCATTTATCTGCAAATCCATTCAGCTCGGCATTTTTTCTGGCCGTATTTACAGCTGTTTCTGAAATATCCAGCCCAAGTACACTCTTTGCACCATAGTGCGCAGCATGCATGGAGAAGGTGCCAGTATAACAGAATGCCTCCAGCACATCAGCATCCTTCACTATATGCTGCACAGCACGGCGGTTATCCTGCTGGTCCAGGAAGTAGCCAGTCTTCTGTCCGTTTTCTATATCAACATGAAACTTAAGGCCATTTTCATTCAGAATAATATTTGTATCAAATGGCTCAGAAAGAAAACCCTGTTGCTGGGGCAACCCCTCCAGCGAACGCACAGGTACATCATTACGTTCGTAAATACCCTTAGGATTAAATATTTTCTTCAGTGCATCTACTATAGCATTCTTCCACCTGTCTATACCTAATGCCAGTGTCTGTATAACAAAGTAATCGTTGAATTTATCAATGATAAGGGCAGGCAAGTGGTCTGCTTCGCCAAATATCAGACGACAGTTTTCTACATATCCTATCTGCCTGCGGTATTCCCATGCTGCTTTTATACGGTCATAAAAAAACTGTTCGTTTATTTCTTCACTCTTGTTTCTGGTAAGCAACCGTATGCGTATCTGTGATGCTGGGTTATAGTACCCCTTCCCTACAAATGAACCATTATAGGTATATACTTCTACTATATCTCCCGGTTCAGCAGTACCATCTGAATCGCCCAATTCGTTAGCAAATATCCAGGGATGTCCCAGGGCTATGCGTTCACCTATCTTTTTTCTTAAGTAACACTTCATTGTGCAAAAGTAGTATTCCATATTCAGTATTAGTTTAGCAGAAGTAACAGAACTATTTTGTCTTTGTTCCTAATTTTGGGGCTATGTTGCAGAAGCTGGTTATCAGGAACTTTGCTATTATTGACAATCTTGTACTCAATCCATGTGATGAACTCACTACTGTAACCGGTGAAACCGGTGCCGGAAAGAGTATTATACTTGGTGCGTTATCGCTTATTCTTGGCGACCGTGCCGATACTTCTGCCATAATTAACAAAGACGAAAAGACAGTTATTGAAGGGTACTTTGATGTATCAGGCAATGCTGCCTTTCGTAGTGCTGTTGTTACGGAAGGACTGGACGATGAGCCTCAGTGTATTGTTAGAAGAGAGATTGCCGTAAGTGGCAAATCGCGAGCATTTATTAATGATACCCCGGTAACACTGCAAACGCTGAACAAACTTACATCTATGCTGGTAGACCTTCAGCAACAGTTTGGTCATCTGGCACTGGAAGAAGACGCTTTTCAGATAAATACGATAGATGCAATAGCAGATACAACAACAGATGCGGCCGGTTACAAAACGCTATACAATAAATGGAGAGATACAGAGCGGTTACTACTCACAAAAAAAGAAGAATATGCCCGGCAGCAGCAGGCCGCAGACTACAGGCAGTACCTGCTTGATGAGCTCACACAAGCTGCGTTCAGCCCCAATGAGATAGAGCAGGCAGAGCAACAGCTTAAAGAAATGGCCCATGCAGAAAAAATACGTGCTACACTGCAGGCACTTAGTTTTGGACTATCTGAAGGCGAGCAACCTATGGTGAATGAGCTACGCAGACTCATTCAGCAGTTACAGCATATCTCTGATGTATTTCCTTCTTCGGCGGAAGTACTGGAACGGTTGCAATCAGCATGGGCAGAGCTGAAAGATATAGCCGGTGAAGTAGAAGTGCTACAGGACAAAGTAACCATTGACGATGAATTGATGGCGCAGTTACAGCAGCGGGCTGACCTTGGCAATAAGCTATTAAAAAAACATGCCGTTACAGATACTGCCGGGCTACTGCAGCTACAGGAAGATCTGGAACAGTCCATGAACAGCAGTAAAGATCTTGAAGCAGAAATTGCATCTCTTGAACAAAGACTGGATAAACTATATAATGATGTTACAAAAGCTGCCAGCCGCCTCTCATCTGCCCGACATAAAGTTGTTCCTGGTTTTGAGCAGGAAGTAACCCGCTTGCTGGGATTGGTAGGTATGCCCAATGCAAGACTCTCTGTTGCCATAACAAATACCCACCCCGGCCCTTATGGTATTGATAATATTGCATTTCTAATAGATGCAAACAGGAGTGGTTCTGCTCAGCCATTGCATAAAGCAGCATCGGGTGGGGAAATGAGCCGCATACTACTTTGTATAAAATCGCTGGTTGCAAAGGCACTCCATATACCAACACTGGTATTTGATGAAGTGGATACTGTTATCTCAGGTGAAGCTGCCCGTCAGGTTGGTTTCCTGCTTCGCTCACTCTCCGCACACCATCAGGTTATTTGCATTACGCATCAGCCACAGGTAGCAGCCCGTGGCAAGTGCCACTTTTACGTGTATAAAGATGCGGGCAAAGGAGATGGCAGAATATCTACAAAAGTGAAACTGCTGCTGCCAGATGAGCGCATACATGCCATAGCCAGAATGATAGGAGGCGAACAACCATCGGAGCTGGCTATTGCTAATGCCAAAGAACTAATGAACGATTAGATACTACTTAGCTTCAATCTTATTTACCGGCATTGACAACCATATAGGATTACCGCTCACCTTATAGAAAACGGTATTTTTTGCATTTTCCGGTATTTCGGCAGGAATAGGGAAACGACCGCCTACCAATGGTATTAATCTTAGCGTATCACCCGGATGTATCTGATCAGGCATTATTGAAACTGACGAATAGCCTCCGGCAACACCACCGGCCTTATGTGCTTTCTCAATATTGCAGGTAAACCATCCACCCTCACCTCTCCAGAAAACAGTTTCAGGATAAGTAGTTGCATTCCATCGTGCCACAACAAATGTTCCCTGCATTCTGGGATTACTCTGCTCCGATTCCGGTATATTCCGTGAATAAGCAGTAATCAGCTCCAGTGTCATTTTCTTTTTCTTTCTCATAGCAAATGACGGTTGTACTAATCCGGGAAACAACACGAGTGCTAAGCAGATACCTTTCAGATTCATGAGGATAAAATTAGCGAAATGAACGGAAATATATATCCCGCGAACAGTTATAGCATTATCATAATGCATATGCAAAAACTGAAGTCACAACACTGTCATTACATTGTTCACGCCCACTACACATAACCATAACTTAACATTTCAAGGATAGAATTTCGTAAATTGCAACTTCCTCTTATGAATACAGTGCTATTTGAAGACTTAGGTACAATTGGCTATGAGACAGCATGGAACTATCAGGAAACCTTGCTGAAAGCCAACCTGGAAATAAAGTCTGCCTGGTACAATGCTGCCGGTACAGAGCGGGGTGCCTTTGCAGGTACCCGCCACCATCTGCTGTTCTGCGCCCACCCTCATGTTTATACATTGGGTAAAAGCGGGCATATGGAAAATCTTCTGGTTAATGACTCCCGGCTAAAAGAACTGAATGTAGAGTTTTACAAAACAAACCGTGGAGGTGATATAACCTACCATGGCCCCGGACAAATAGTAGGTTACCCCATTCTGGACCTGGAACATTTTGAAACAGATCTGGGTAAGTATATGCGCAACCTGGAAGAGGTAATGATACGCATGCTGGCTCAGTATGGTATAGAGGCCGGAAGATTACCCGGCTCTACCGGCGTGTGGCTGGATGCTGATGTTCCCGGTCGTGCACGCAAAATATGTGCTATGGGTGTTCGCTGCAGCCGCTGGGTTACCATGCATGGTTTCGCACTTAATGTAAATACAGACCTTAAATACTTTGATTATATAGTACCCTGTGGCATTACTGACAAAAGTGTCACATCTATGCAGAAAGAACTGGGCCGTGATATAAATGTGGCAGAGGTAAAAGGAGCGCTCATAGAGCAGTTTGAAAACGTCTTTGGAGCAGAGGTAGTTATGGAGGTCCCGGCAGAAATACCTGGCAATCAGTGACAAAACGCAACATCACATATCACTGGGGCGACAGAACGTTGCTGATAACACTGGGAAACAAGGTGAGTAGCCGCATACGTGCCCTATACATAGCTGAACTGATACTGACACTCAGTATGGCAACAATTTTCCTTATTCAGTCAGTCCCGTTTGCACACCATTTCATCAATTGGGTAGCGGCAATGGGTGCAGCTATCCTCTACATAATAGCTGCTTATCGGTTTCTGGCACGCATTTTCTTTAAAGAGCAGTTGTTACTGGATGCAGGACAGATTACCATTATACGGAATACACTGCTATCCCGCCATGCCAGCAGGTTTGACTGGAAACAACTCGGCCCGCTCCATTATCAGGGTAAAGGCCGCAAAACAGACCATCCTCTGAAAGGGAAAAGCTTTGATTATTTTGGCTTTGACACTCAGGAACATCTGATTCAAAGCCTGCACCATGAAGGAAATCTGTATTTTGATACGCCTTTGGGGCCTGTTTATTTTGCTCCTGGTGTATATTCATGGGATGCAGAAAAGCTGGTACAGATGATGAAGCTATACTGTGGCAATTCGCTGAAACTTGGTCCCGAATGGGACAATATGATACAGGAGGAACAGGAATTTGATGATGCCGCTTCAGGCAACTAACATATTTACCGGTTTACGTTTACGTTACCTGCTTCATAAACCTCCCCATCCCGATACAACTGAAAACGGAAAACGCCTCTGTGAGGGAAGTTTCTTCTGTCTATTATTGTTGTACTGACCCTTAATACGGGCACCTCCAGTACAAGCTGCCCTCCCTCATCAAAAAAATGCAATGAATATAGATGCTTTCCATCATCAGGAGGCATGAGCACATCTACATGCCCGGTAAATGCATTGGTATGTACATAGCGCGATATTCTCGTAGCAGCATCTGTAGTATCACCAGTACTGCAATGATTACTTGTCCAGCGTAACCCCGATGCAAACACAACAGTTACCTTATAAAAACACCTGCCTGCGGGAGGTACCATATCTCTATATTGCTGTATACCTCTTCTCACATCGGCCACAGTTCCTATGCTGTCATAATGATGCATACTGTCTGCACTCCGGCGCACCACAACAGACGACACTCCATCATACTGACATTTCCACGACAGTACCACACCTGAGTCGGTACGTACACAGGCAATATTCGGAAGATCAGGCTGCGCACAGGCATTGACCGTAGCCATAATACCCACTGCTATAATACACAGGTAACGAAACATGATAGCAATATCATGCAATATAGGTACCACAACCACATGGCGCAAGATAAATAGTTAAATATGCAGGAATACAATGTATTTAGGCGCACTGTTGTTAATTTTGCGGGCCGTTAATCATATTTTCATTTTTGAAGAACCTCCCACTATTTCTGTTGCGAAATGTACTGATGACATTTATGCTCATGTGGTCACTGCAACTGGCTGCTCAGCCGGCTACCCTACCCATGACACCACAAAGGGATACCAGCAATGATAAAACCAATGACGGCAAATGGAAAAACCAGGAAGCCAATGTTACTTTTGAACGGCTCAACGGTACGCAACGGTACGGAATGGACACCGCCATTCATACATTTCACAGGCGTTTGTTCGTACAGCCATGGTACAGAGACCTGGGAAACCCTGGAAGCCCTGCACTGAATCTGCTGTTCACCCCCGAAAACAGAGTTGGGCCCACGCTGGGATACCGTATATTTGATGTGTACAGGCATGAAGCCGACAGTGTAAAATACTACAACACTACCCGCCCCTACTCTATCTTCAGCTATCAGGCGGCAGGGAGACAGGAAAATATTGCATCTATTTTTCATACCCAGAACATAAAACCCAACTGGAATATAGCTGCCGACTACCGTAAGATATCCTCACCCGGGTATTACCAGATTCAGCGCAATAATCATGACAACTTTGCACTCACCAGCAACTACAGAAGCCTGAATAAGCATTATACTGTTTACGGTGCCCTGGTGTATAATAAAGAGCAGCATGATGAAAACGGAGGAGTCCTGGACCGCTCATTGCTGGACTCCCCCGGCTATAACAACCGCCGTATACTTGGCACAGCGTATCAGAATACTGCATACAGCAGCACCCGATCCACGGTCTCTAATACGCTGAGAGATGTAGCAGTAAGGCTACAGCACAGCTATACGTGGGGTCGCACTGATACTATCTATGACGAGAACGATACTGCAGCATATACTTATACACTTACTCCCCGTTTCAGCATTACCCATGTAGCCACACTGGGCTCTGAAAAGCATAGTTATAAAGATCTGGCGCCCGATTCTATGCGTTATATCAGCTTATTCCAGCGTACCTTCCCCAATAAGGGCACAGGGTATTATTCGGCAGGTGCCGACTCTGTTTATACCATGCAGAATTGGGTTTATGCCGACAATAAAGTCGTATTCAATGGCTTCGCCGGAAAAGCCGGCAATCAGCTCGCATTCAGTGCCGGCGCTGGTATCAGGTATGACCAGTTCATTTCAGATCCCGTGTCTAAACTTATAGCAGACAGCCCATTCTATCGTATTGGATATGACAGGCGCAGTAATGCCGGCACATACATAGAAGGGCAGATTCGTAAAGAAGCTGTTACAAAAGGAGCATGGGAATATGGAGCATCTGGTAAGCTGTTTGCTACTGGTCCTTATGCCGGCAATTTTGCATTGAACGCTGTTATAGGTAAAAAGCTAGGTACCGATGCCGGTAGTTTTGTAGCAGGTGCCGGACAACAACTGGGTAGTGGTCCATACAGCTACACCGACTATCAAAATGTATATGCATACCGGCAGTTTCAGTTCGACCCTGAAAGTATTACGTCGGCCTATGCATCTGTTGACCTTCGTAAACTGCGTCTGGCTGCGGGTATCAAAGCATATGTTATCAGCAACTTCATCTATATGGATGAGACAGAACTGCCCACTCAGTATAATGCAGCTTTTACTTTACCACAGGCATGGATACGTAAAGTATTCAGGATAGGTAGCTTTTTCCTTGATAATGAACTGGTATTTCAGACAAAAGATGACAATACACCTGTCAATGTACCTGGTTTTATGGGACGCCATCAACTCAGCTTTGAAAAAAGTCTTTTCAGGAATGCTATAAAAATTGCTACCGGTGTGCAGGTACGATATAACAATGCTTACACGCCAGCGGGCTATAATGCTCAGTTCAATCGCTTCTTCTATCAGAACTACGACACAGTTTCCAATATGCCGGAGCTTGCAGTATTCTTTAATTTCCGTATCAAGCGCTTCCGTGCATTTATTATGGGAGACAACCTGCAACAGCTGTTTGCTACCAATGCTATCATTTATACAGGTACACCAGTTCTCAACCGTACCAGTGGTGATATCACATCTATCCCTGTCTATGCTATGCCAAACACCATGATGCGTTTCGGATTTAGCTGGGCTATGGTAAATTAGTATTGCAATACCTGCAGTGCGGCTACTTTATCGGCATGTAACTGTTCTGTGAGTTGCTCCAGCGAAAAGAATTTCTGCTCATCTCTAAGGCGTGCCATAAAACCTATCTCCAGTTCGTGCCCATATATCTCTGCATCAAAGTCAAAGATGTGCACCTCTGCTTTTATATCTCTGCTGTCTGTTACTGTGGGGTTATAACCTATGCTCATCATTCCACCATACAAGGCTCCGTTGTGCAGTACCTGCACCGCATATATACCTACACCAGGCATTATCTGGTCTGTCTCATCTATTGCCATATTAGCAGTAGGATAGCCTATAGTACGTCCCAGCCTATTGCCATGAACCACTTTCCCACTTACAGTATATATACGTCCCAGCATGGCCATAGCTTCCGTTACATTTCCGGCACTTATTGCATTGCGTATGCGGGTAGAGCTTACAGCGGCATCGGCTATCAGCTGGGCAGGTATCTCCAGCACTTCATACCCATATTCCGGTGCCAGCCTGCGCAGCAGGTCTATATTGCCCGTACGGTCATGACCAAAGTGATGATCATACCCTATTACTATACTATGAGGATGAAATGTATCTACCAGAAAGTTCCTTACATATTCTGTTGCAGACAGGTTGGCAAATACCGGAGTAAAAGGTACAACAACAACATGATCTATACCAGTATCTGTAACAAGGCTTAGCTTCTTATTCAGCGGCGTTAGAATGCCCAGTGGCTGCTCAGGAAACAACACCTTACGTGGGTGTGGCTCAAAGGTAAGTAGTACGCTCTCCCCTCCTACACGCCCTGCGTGCTGCACTACTTCATTCAGTATTGCACGGTGTCCGGTATGTACCCCGTCAAAGGTGCCGATAGTGAGTACCGCATTCCGGAACTGCCTCAGATGATTTATATCTGTGAAAACAGCCATAAAAAGTATGCAAAGGTAGTATTTCCATGTTGAAGCACACGGATATTAAGCATACAACCTTACATCGGATTATTATAGCATCATATGCGGGAAACGAAAAGCCTTAGGCTGGTAGTTGTTTCAGCAGCATGTATCGTTACCAGATACATCCCCGGCATGAAAGCAGAAACATCTACCGGTAATACAGCATTGGCTGCCGCCGCAACAGTACCTGAATATATTATGCGTCCTGCCACATCTGTAATAGTAATACCCGCATCTGCCTGCATATTGCCACAGCTTATGGTTACTATATCATTTGCAGGGTTAGGATACAATGTAATACTGTTTCCGGCTCTTTCAGTTGCTGCCACCCCTGTAACAGCATACGGGTATATGGTATGCATTCCGGTATGCTTTTTAAAACTTACCGATGTGGCAGAGATAGTAGCTGCTGTAAGCGATATTACATCCGAAGGTGTTGTATAGTAGTCCATTTCCTCGGGGTATATAATATAGTTGCCCGTAGCAATACCATTAAACATATAGTGCCCTGCGGCATCGGTATAGGTATAGGTGAGTACTTTACCGGTAGCGGCATCCCGCAGATAAACGAGTATTCCAGCCTCCGGTATCTCACCGGCAGTACCTTTGCCAGCACCTGAATACACATAGCCGCCTATAAAACCGGGGCCTGCCGGTACGCTACCATACCTGAGATACACATCCTGCATGTCAGACGCACCACTATGAGCAAGAGCTACGGCATCATACCAGTAAAGTGCAGAGTCGCCATAGGTAGGCATATAGTCTGTAGTACCAGCTACACTGCTTATGAGCCTTGCTTTTACAAGATAGCTCCCCGACGGTTTACTGCTGAATTCATAATAAGGCATACCACCATCCATACAGGTAACAGTTGAGTCTGTAGCCACTATAGAACTGTCAGTAGGATTAAACTGTACCAGCCATACCTTCACATCCGGCGTAGCAGGCACACCATAGCCAAAATGTATATGGCCATATATTCTGTCACCATTAACTGTAACTGTTGATGAACTGTTACAACCTACAGTATTAGTTCCGGTCACGGTATAGGTCACCGTTGCTGTAGGTGTCAGCGTAGCCGATGAGCATCCTATACAGGACAATCCTGCTCCTGGTGCCCAGGAATAGGTATCTGCACCTGTTGCTATCAGCGTATATCCACCACCACAGGCATCCGGTATGGCCGTAGCTGCCAGTCCGGGAACAGCATTAACTGTTATGAACTTCATTACAGAGCAGCTGCCCAATGTATATGATATAATTGTTGTACCTGCACTTAAGCCGCTCACTACACCAGTAGTAATACCCATCACTCCTATTGTAGCAATGGCAGGTGCACTACTACTCCACACGCCACCACTGGCCGTATCTGTCATAGTAATCACAGAACCTACGCATACATTATCAGCGCCCGATATAGGTGACGGAGCAGCACTGACAGTTACCACAGTTGTTGCCTCGCAGGCAGGTGCCAGCGAGTAGGTAACAGTTGCTGTACCGCCAGAAATACCTGTCATAAGGCCACTGCCTATAACTATCGTAGCCACCGATGGTGCAGATGTACTCCATACCCCACCCGGTACTGGATTCACAAGCGTAGCAGTAGTTCCTGCACACAGGCTTGCAGGCCCGGTTATAGCTGCAGGCGGCACACTGGTATTTACCGTATGTATAGCTGCCGCCGCACCACACATATTAGAAACAACATAAGAAATAACCGAGGTGCCTACAGTGCCTCCGGTCACAACTCCCGTTGCAGATACGCTGGCATTGGCGGGGACCGAGGACGACCATGTACCACCGCTTCCTGTGGTAGTAAGTGTTATAGATGTAGACGGGCATACAGTAACCGGACCCGATATTACTCCCGGTGCCGGCATCGGATTCACCGTAGCTATAGTTGTTACATAACAATCAGCTCCGGTCATATAGGTAATAATGGCTGTACCTGCCGCTACCCCATATACAGTTGTAGATGTGCCGGGAGTAGCACTTACTGTAGCTATTGTTGTTGCCGAGCTTATCCATACCCCTCCGGCCACACTATTGGTAAGTGTTGCCATAGTGCCGGGACATACCGATACACTTCCCGTTATTGCTGCGGGTACAGGTGTTACAGTTTGGGTACGCACTCTACGGCAACCTGTGCCTGAAGCTGTATAAGTAATATTGGCAGTACCTGCGGCAACTCCCGTAGCTACACCTGTTACAGAATGTACCTGCACTACAGCCGGCATTGACGAGGTCCATGTGCCCCCTGCTGGTGCCGATGAAAGTGACACAAAAGAACCGCTACATATGGAAGAAGAGCCTGAAAATGCAGTAGGAATACCATTCACAGAAAAGTTCACTGTGCGCATGCACCCTGTAGCTGCCAACTGATAGCTTATGATAGCAGTACCTGAGGTTACAGCATTTACTATACCCGTAGCAGCGCCCGCAGTTGCAACAGCAGGATTACTACTGCTCCAGGTACCGGGTCCACTCCCATTTGTAAGGGTTACACTTGTTCCCTCACAGGTTGCTGTTGGGCCGGCAATAATTTCCGGTAACGGATTTACAGATATGGTAACACCTGCTGTACAACCGGTGGACAAAGTATAAATAACATCTGTAGCACCGGTGCCAGCACCGGTAACAATTCCGGTTGATATATCAACAGAAGCAACAGCTGCCTCTCCACTGGCCCAGATACCACCGGCAGGTGTGCCAGTTGCAGTTACCTGACTGGCAATACATACCGATGATGATGATACTGATACAGTAGGGATAGGATTAACTGTAACTACCCTTGTATAAGTTGCGGGTAAAAGCTGATAAGTAATGATAGCTGTGCCGACAGTATGACCGGATACTACCCCCCCGGCATCTATACTGGCTATTGCTGCATTACTACTGCTCCAGGTACCTCCGGCAGGAGATGCACATGCCAGTGTTGTAGTACTCCCCGTACATACCATTGCAGTGCCTGTAATCTGGCAGCTTGCCTCATAGCCTGTCAACAAGGAGAGTAAAAAAATGAAAAAATATCTCATCAAAATCACTGATTTCCAACCGCTATCCCCTAAAAATACAATTTTATGGTGTTGGTTACGTATATATGGCGCACACTATTGTCTGTCTGTTAGTACGTATGAGCATAAATATTTTATTAATTCAAACAAAAACAGCCTTAAATACAATTTACGATACAAAATCCACCCACTCTGGTTAATTTTGGGCATGGAAATCCGGTCTGCAAAGTACCTCATCAGTAGTCCCAAAGTTGAGAATTGTCCTGAACCCACTATTCCGGAGTATGCCTTTATAGGACGCTCTAACGTGGGTAAATCCTCTCTTATAAATATGCTTACCGGCCAGAAGTCTTTGGCAAAGACCTCCAACACACCGGGAAAGACACAACTTATCAACCACTTCCTCATTAACAATGAATTCTATATTGTCGATTTGCCGGGCTATGGATTCGCAAAAGTATCACAGAGCACACGGGCTGTATGGGAGAAAATGATAGCAGATTACCTGCAGCAACGCCCCAATCTGGTAACTGTATTTGTACTTATTGACAGCCGGCACGCTCCCCAGCCTATAGATCTTGACTTTCTGCGCAAGCTGGGCGAATGGCAGGTACCTTTCAATGTTGTATTCACCAAAGCCGATAAAAGTACGCAGCGCGATGCCGCCCGTAATGCCCGTCTGTTTATAGATACAATGAAAAAAGAATGGGAGTTTATTCCACAATCTTTTATGACCAGTTCTGTAAAAACACTGGGACGTAAAGCTATTCTTTCATTCATAGAAGAAATGAATAAAGGAGAAGAAAACTCATAACCAACTATGAAGAAGGAGTTTTGGTGTTACCTGTTGCACTATTACAAGGATAGTAATACCAGTGCTTTCTGCAATTACCATGCGTGTGGTACTCACTGTGGCGAGGCACAGCATAAAGCATTGCCCCTGACAGAACCGGGATAAAGAAAAAACTGAAACTATACGGCTTCGTACAGGAAGATCTATAATAATTCTGCCGCTTATTCCAGAAAGGCAAAATGCGCATTACGGTATTCCGGCTTCTTTACCATCTCCTTCAGATTACTGAATGTGGACAATGGCCCGGTAGTTACAAATGTGTTGGTAAGCCATGATGGCACTTCTCCCCCGGGATCAAAACGGAGCACATAAGTAATCTCTACCTCATCATCTGATATATCCCGTATCTCCCAGTGAGCGTGCGACTTTTCCACCCTTACTACACCGGGCACATGTGGCAGTCTTTCCGGCACTACGTGTGAGTCCAGTATCGTTACTCCATCTTTACGGGTAATGGTGAAATGGCTTACATAATCACGGCTGGCTACAGGCCATGGAAGAGATACGAGCGAGTAAAATATAACTTCATTCTGAGCTATCTGCTCTACTATACGGGCCTGCTTTGTATTATATATCCAGTCTGGCTGGCGTGGTATGTCCAGCAACAGTGCCACTATCTGATGCCGGTTACAATGTACCCTTGCCACTGTCTTTACAGATCTTACCGCTGAGCTGTCCTGAAGTGCAGTATAAACCCTTACGCCATTTTTTTCTTTCCTGAAATTCCATTGCTGCGCAGTACCATACTGAAAAGAGAGTACAATGAGCAGTAATAATATTGGAGGTAGTTTACCGGACACACGCCTGAAATGTATCACAAAATAAACAGGTTCAGCGAATTATCAATATGACAGCCATCATAAATACTCCTGATACAAAAAAGAGGCGGTCATAAAGACCGCCTCCCGACAAAACTGATTTGCTTTACAGCAAAATATATTATTCGTCTTCGTCAAACTGGAGCACATCACGGTTGGCAAGCAACAGCTCGAACTCTTCTTTCGACCCTACAACCAGATCATCAAACTCACGCATACCTGTACCTGCCGGAATGAGGTTACCGGTAATAACGTTCTCTTTCAGACCTGCAAGACCATCCTGCTTACCGTTGATAGCTGCCTGAGACAGAACCTTGGTAGTTTCCTGGAACGATGCTGCAGATATCCAGCTCTGTGTACCCAGTGATGCTTTAGTGATACCGAGCAGCATTGGCGATGATGTAGCAGGATTTGCTTCGCGGTATTCCACAAGCTTCTTATCGGCACGGCGCAGAGCACTATTTTCTTCACGCAGTTCACGGATAGTCACTATCTGACCAGGATGCAGCAATTCTGAATCACCGGCATCGATAACAACTTTCTTATCAAATATCCAGTCATTTTCATCCATGAAGTCAAACTTATCTACAGTATCTTCTTCAAGGAACTTGGTATCTCCCGGATCTACAATGTTTACTTTACGCATCATCTGGCGAACTATCACCTCTATGTGCTTATCATTAATCTTCACACCCTGCAGGCGATATACTTCCTGAATTTCATTTACCAGATATTCCTGTACTGCAAATGGACCCTTGATTGACAGAATATCACTTGGAGTGATAGCACCGTCAGAAAGCGCTGTTCCGGCTTTCACAAAGTCACCATCCTGAACCATGATGTGGCGTGTCAGTGGTACGAGATATTTCTTCACAAGACCTTCGCGGCTTTCCACGATAATCTCCCTGTTACCACGCTTCACATTACCAAAGGCTACTACACCATCTATCTCAGCCACTACAGCCGGATTACTTGGGTTACGGGCTTCAAACAGTTCCGTTACACGTGGCAGACCACCGGTGATGTCTCGGCTACGACCCATCACACGAGGTATCTTCACCAGTACCTGACCATTATGCACTTCCTGGCCCGGCTCTACGATGATATGAGAACCCACCGGCAGGTTGTAAGACTTCTGCTCCTTACCTTCTACCACTATCGCTGGTATCTTGGTTTTATCCTTGGTCTCAATTACCACACGCTCGCGGTGACCAGTCTGCTCATCAGCCTCTTCACGGTATGTAACACCTTCTATAATGTTGTCAAAGGATATCTTACCATGTATCTCAGATATGATTACGGCGTTGAACGGATCCCATGTACAGATCACATCACCTTTTGTAACCTTTTTACCATTGGATACTTTCAGAATAGAACCGTAAGGTATGTTGTTGGTAATCATCAGGCGGTCATTAGCTACGTCTACTATACGTACCTCACCTGTACGGCCTATTACTACTACCTGCTCTTCACCTTCAGCATCTTTATACTTTGTAGTACGAAGACCATCAAACTGTATTGTTCCGTCAAAGCGCGCAGCCAGCTGTGATTCAATAGCTGAAGAACCGGCCACACCACCCACGTGGAAGGTACGCAGGGTAAGCTGTGTACCAGGCTCACCTATCGACTGGGCAGCTATGATACCTACTGCATCACCTTTCTGCGCCATGTAACCGGTAGCAAGGTTCTTACCATAGCATTTTGCGCATACACCCTTACGGCTTTCGCAGGTAAGTACAGAACGTATTTCTACAGCGTCTATCGGACTTTCGTCTATTGCTTTTGCAATATCTTCTGTGATTTCCTCACCTGCTGATACCAGCAGCTTGTCTGTAAGCGGGTCATACACATCATGAAGAGATGTACGGCCCAGTATACGATCATACAGAGGTTCTACTATTTCCTCATTATCCTTCAGTGCCGAAGTTGCTATACCACGCAATGTACCGCAGTCTTCATGGGTAATAACCACATCCTGCGCTACGTCCACCAGACGACGGGTCAGATAACCCGCATCCGCTGTTTTAAGGGCGGTATCCGCAAGACCCTTACGGGCACCGTGCGTAGAGATAAAGTACTCAAGTACGTTCAGACCCACCTTGAAGTTTGAAAGAATTGGATTCTCAATGATTTCCGAACCGGTAGAACCACTACGACGGGGTTTCGCCATCAGTCCCCTCAAACCAGCCAGCTGTTTAACCTGCTGTTTTGAACCACGCGCGCCGGAATCAAGCATCATGTACACAGAGTTGAAGCCCTGCTTGTCTGCTGCCATCTCACGGATAAGTGTTTCAGTTACACGGGTATCCACACGAGACCAGATATCGATAATCTGGTTATAACGTTCGTTATTAGTGATAAGACCCATGTTATAGTTGTCCCATACTTCATCTACCTCACCCTGAGCTGCAGATATCAGCTGCTCTTTCACATCAGGAACAGTAAGATCCTTAATGTTGAACGACAGACCACCACGGAACGCCGTACGGAAACCGAGTGTCTTAATGTCGTCAAGGAACTGTACAGTCTTAGGAATGTTGGTATTTTTCAGTATCTGACCAATGATTTCACGAAGCGACTTCTTGGTAAGCAGTGCATTTACGAAACCATTTTCTTTTGGTACAAACTGGTTGAAGATTACACGGCCTACCGTCGTATCAATGAGTTTTGTAGTAGTTACACCTTCTGCCTCACGTACACTGGCGCGTACCTTGATGTGTGCATGCAGGTCGGCACGGCCTTCATTATAAGCTATCAGTACTTCTTCAGTACTGTAGAATGCCATGTTCTCACCTTTTACTTTTTCAGTCTCGGTAGATTTTTTACCCTTAGAAATGTAGTACAGACCCAGTACCATGTCCTGAGATGGCAGGGTAATAGGAGTACCATTCTGCGGGTTAAGAATGTTATGTGAGGCAAGCATCAGCAGCTGTGCTTCCAGTATTGCAGCATTGCTCAACGGTACGTGTACCGCCATCTGGTCACCATCAAAGTCGGCGTTGAACGCAGAACATACAAGCGGGTGCAGCTGTATTGCCTTACCTTCTATGAGTCTTGGCTGGAATGCCTGAATTGACAAACGGTGCAGCGTTGGAGCTCGGTTCAGCAGTATCGGGTGACCTTTCAGTACGTTTTCCAGGATATCCCATACTACGGCTTCCTTGCGTTCTACCAGCTTTTTAGCGCTCTTTACTGTTTTTACAATACCCCTCTCTATCAGCTTACGGATAATGAATGGTTTGAACAGTTCCGCAGCCATGTCCTTGGGAAGACCACACTCATGCAGTTTCATTTCAGGACCTACCACAATTACCGAACGGCCAGAGTAGTCAACACGTTTACCGAGGAGGTTCTGACGGAAACGACCCTGCTTACCTTTCAGTACATCAGAGAGCGATTTCAGTGCACGTCCACCTTCAGCTTTCACCGCGTTCGATTTACGGCTATTGTCAAACAGCGAATCTACAGCTTCCTGAAGCATACGCTTTTCATTGCGCAGGATTACTTCGGGTGCCTTGATTTCTATAAGACGCTTCAGACGATTGTTACGGATAATAACACGACGGTAAAGGTCATTAAGGTCAGATGACGCAAAACGGCCACCATCCAATGGTACCAGTGGGCGCAGTTCCGGTGGAATAACCGGAATATATTGCATCACCATCCACTCCAGACGGTTTTCTACACGTGTATTGGCATCACGGAAAGCCTCTACTACGCTAAGGCGCTTCAGGGCTTCCTGCTTACGCTGCTGGGATGTTTCATTAGCAGCAGCATTACGCAGGTCGTATGATAGTTTATCAAGATCTATACGTGCCAGCAGCATATGTACTGCTTCTGCACCCATTTTAGCTATAAACTTGTTAGGATCTTCATCTGGCAGGTACTGATTCTCCTTCGGAAGCGCATCCAGCAACTCCAGATACTCATCTTCGGTAAGCAGTTGCTGATCTGTCTTTTCAGAATCTTTCAGATTCAGCTTCTGACGTATCATTTCTTCTGCCTCACCAGCCTGTACTACTACGTAACGTTCGTAATATACAATGCTCTCCATCTTCTTGGAGCTCACTCCCAGCAGATAACCTATCTTGTTGGGCAGGCTCTTAAAGTACCATATATGCACTATTGGTACTACAAGCTTTATATGCCCAAGGCGCTCACGACGTACCTTCTTTTCTGTAACTTCTACACCGCAGCGGTCACATACAATACCCTTATAACGGATACGCTTGTACTTGCCACAGTAGCATTCATAGTCTTTTACAGGGCCGAAGATCTTCTCGCAAAACAGGCCATCACGCTCAGGCTTGTAGGTACGATAGTTGATAGTTTCCGGCTTCAGCACCTCACCATATGAACGGTCAAGGATAGCATCGGGAGATGCAAGACTGATGGTGATTCTTCCAAATCCCGCCCTGGGGCGGTTATCTTTCTTTATAGCCATTTCGTTTGTTTAGTATTTTGTTGTTAGTATTCAGTAGTGAAAAACTCTTTTGGTATTATCCTCTACCACCTACCATTCAATTACTCAAATTTCAGTTCCAGACCCAGACCACGCAGTTCGTTTACAAGTACATTAAACGATTCCGGTATGCCTGCACGTGGAATGTTGTCACCTTTCACGATAGCTTCATAAGTCTTCGCACGACCCATGATGTCATCCGATTTCAGTGTAAGCAGTTCCTGAAGAATATTGGCAGCACCATATGCTTCAAGTGCCCACACCTCCATTTCACCAAAACGCTGACCACCGAACTGTGCTTTACCACCCAGCGGCTGCTGTGTAATAAGGCTGTATGGACCTATAGAACGGGCGTGCATCTTATCGTCAACCATGTGATGCAGTTTGATCATATAGATGATACCCACAGTTGCTTTCTGGTGGAAACGTTCTCCTGTTTCACCATCATACAGATATGTATGGCCAAACTCCGGCAGGCCAGCCTTGTCTATAAGATCGCCAATTTCATCTACAGTAGCACCGTCAAAGATTGGTGTGGCAAACTTAACGCCCAGCTTCTCACCAGCCCATCCCAGTACAGTTTCATATATCTGTCCCAGGTTCATACGGGAAGGTACACCCAGCGGGTTCAGTACCACATCCACCGGAGTTCCATCCTCAAGGAATGGCATATCCTCCTGGCGTACTATCCTGGCTACGATACCCTTATTACCGTGACGGCCCGCCATCTTATCACCTACTTTCAGTTTACGCTTGCTTGCCAGATATACTTTTGCAAGTTTCAGAACACCGGCAGGGAGCTCATCACCTATACTCAGGTTAAACTTCTCACGCTTGTAGCGACCCAGCTCTTCATTGAACCTGATGTTGTAGTTATGCAGCAGCTGATTTATCAGCTCATCTGTTTCTTCTTCGCCGGTCCAGCCCAGTGGGTTCACATTCTGGTAATCTATAGAACCCAGAGTCTTGGAGTTGAACTTACCACCTTTGCTGAGAACTGTTTCACCATATGTATTGGTTACGCCGGCAGAATTCTTATCCTTCAATAGAATCTGTAGTTTTTCAAACAGCAGAGACTTTAGGTCTTCCAGATTCTGCTCGTGTACTTTTTCTATTTTTTCCAGCTGCGCTTTTTCACGCACCTTAGAGTTCTTGTCCTTTTTAGCACGCTGGAACAGCTGCTTGGATACTACGATACCTTCAGTACCGCTCGGTGCCTTCAGGGAAGCATCTTTTGCATCACCAGCCTTGTCACCAAAGATGGCGCGCAGCAGTTTTTCTTCCGGTGTAGGGTCAGTTTCACCCTTTGGAGTTATCTTACCTATAAGTATGTCGCCCTCACCTACGTGAGCACCTATACGGATGATACCATTTTCGTCCAGATCTTTGGTTGCCTCTTCCGATACGTTAGGAATGTCTGGTGTCAACTCTTCCTCACCCAGCTTGGTGTCACGTACTTCCAGTTCATACTCATCAATGTGTACCGATGTGAACCAGTCTTCACGCACCACCTTCTCGTTTATCACGATGGCATCCTCAAAGTTGTACCCTTTCCATGGCATGAATGCCACTTTCAGGTTACGACCCAGCGCCAGCTCACCATCCTGAGTAGCATAGCCCTCAGTCAGGAAGTCGCCCGGCTGTACTTTCTGGCCCTTGCGCACACATGGGCGCAGTGTCATACTGGTACTCTGGTTGGTCTTCTTATACTTAGTCAGTGAATATACTTTCAGATCGTCGTCAAACGACACCAAACGCTCTTTATCACCACGGTCATAACGTACATGTATGTGATTTGCATCTACATATTCTATCACACCATGTCCTTCGGCGTGTATCTGAATACGTGCATCACGGGCTGCACGTGCCTCCAGACCAGTACCTACTATCGGCACCTGTGGTACGATAAGTGGCACAGCCTGACGCTGCATGTTTGATCCCATCAGTGCACGGTTGGCGTCATCATGCTCCAGGAACGGGATGAGTGATGCACTCAATCCCACAATCTGGTTAGGTGCCACGTCCATGTACTCCACTTCTACAGGGTCCAGGATCGGGAAGTCTCCCGTCTGACGTGATTTAATCTTGTCTTCAAGGAAGTTGCCGTCATCGTCCATAGGCACGTTTGCCTGGGCAATCTTAGCCAGATCTTCCTCTTCTGCGCTCAGGAATCTGAAGTTGTTCAGGTCCACCTTACCCTCTTTCACCTTGCGGTATGGAGTTTCGATGAAGCCCATATCGTTAATCTGAGCATGTACACACAGTGTAGATATCAGACCAATGTTTGGTCCTTCCGGTGTCTCAATAGTACAAAGACGGCCATAGTGGCTATAGTGTACGTCACGTACCTCAAAGCCTGCACGCTCACGACTCAGACCACCTGGGCCGAGGGCCGATATACGACGTTTATGCGTGATTTCAGATAGCGGGTTGGTCTGGTCAAGGAACTGAGACAGCTGTGATGTACCAAAGAATGAGTTGATCACAGAAGACAGCGTACGTGCATTGATAAGGTCTATCGGAGTGAATACCTCATTGTCACGCACATTCATACGCTCACGTATAGTACGTGCCATACGTGCCAGACCTACACCAAACTGGGCAAACAGCTGCTCGCCTACAGTACGTACACGACGGTTGCTCAGGTGATCGATATCATCGATCTCCGCTTTACCATTTGTCAGACGTACCAGATATTTAATGATGGATATGATATCTTCCTTGCTCAGTACCTTGGTATTGAGGTTGATATCCAGACCCAGTTTACGGTTTATCTTATAACGGCCTACTTCACCCAGGTCATAACGCTTATCACTGAAGAACAGCTTTTCAATGATGCCACGTGCTGTTTCATCATCAGGAGCGTCTGAACCGCGAAGCTGACGGTAGATGTGCTGTACCGCTTCCAGCTCTGAGTTTGAAGTATCCTTGTTAAGTGTATTATATATAATAGAGAAGTCGCCGCTTACCTCTTCGCGCTGCAGGAATACGGTAGCTATACCCATTTCCTGTATCAGCTCGGCGTTCGACTCATCCAGAACGCTGTCGCGGTCCAGTACCACTTCATTACGCTCAATGGTTACCACCTCACCGGTGTCCTCATCTACGAAGTCTTCAGTCCAGCTACGCAATACACGTGCAGCCAATCTGCGGCCTATGTGACCTTCCAGAGATTTTCTGTCTACAGTCACTTCCTCAGCCATACCAAACAAATCAAGGATATCCTTATCTGTTTCATAGCCTATGGCACGCAGCAGCGTAGTTACCGGGAATTTCTTCTTACGGTCTATGTACGCATACATTACGTTGTTGATGTCCGTAGCAAACTCCATCCAGGCACCCTTGAACGGAATAACACGGGCACTGTATATCTTGGTACCGTTCGGGTGAACGCTCTGACCAAAGAATACACCTGGTGAACGATGCAGCTGTGAAACAACCACACGCTCAGCACCGTTGATAACGAATGTACCACGAGGTGTCATGTAGGGGATGTTGCCCAGAAACACATCCTGAACAATCGTCTCGAAATCTACGTGCTCTTCGTCATTACAGCTCAGCTTCAGCTTTGCCTTCAGAGGAACAGAGTACGTAAGACCACGCTCCATACACTCATCTATAGTGTAGCGGGGCGGGTCAATGAAGTAGTCGAGGAACTCAAGTACAAAGATGTTACGCGTGTCGGTGATCGGGAAATTCTCCTTGAATACCCGGAACAGGCCTTCATTGTTGCGCTTATCAGGTGTAGTCTCCAGCTGAAAAAAGTCCTGGAACGACTGCAACTGAATGGCAAGCAGGTCTGGCGTCGCCGCCGAGTCATGTAATTTACCGAAGTTTATCCTACCGGATGCGGTCTTTTTTTGAGGTATAGCCATAGTAATCTGTTGCTCCATTTTTACAAATAAAAATTTCCCGCAGGACAGGCATACCCCACCCTACAGGCTATCTGCATTAACAAAAAAGAATAATAAAAGTTGTTTCGCGCACGTACTGGTTCCTTACGAAAGGGATGCAAAGATAGGAAAGGCTATTAATAAAGCAAAAAATATTCCAAAATAGTACGCAAACACAAAAAAGTGATTGAAAACGCAGTAAAAACAGCAAAAATTAATTTTACAATAATGCGTTCTGATAAAATTTAACATTACATTCACATAAACGCATAAAAAATACACACATTCTTATGGAAGCCAGATAGCCCCTCCGCTGCTGTCTCTTTCAGCCCCGGTTACACCACTTAACACGTTTACCTCTTCCCGCCACCTCAGGGCGCCTATAAGTGCCATTATCAATGCCTCTTTATACATAACTACCTCATCATCAGGTACTATTACACTTACGGCACCCAGAAGTTGCTTTTTTATTTCTTCCGTCAGGAAGGTATTAAATGCTCCTCCACCAGTTATCAGCATTTGCGGAGCAGGATTAGTTACAGGAGTCTGATGTATTGCTGCCGCTATCCTTCCGGCTATATGTACTGTCATTGTATGCAGCAGATCTTTCACATCATGCTGCTGATCTTCTATAGCTCGTATGGCTATTGCCACTGCTTCCTGGTTACTAAGCGACTTGGGTGGTGTACGCCGATAATATTCAGCGCCTCGTAATGCAGCGTCCACGTCGGGCAGGTAATTACCGGCAGCGGCCAGTTCTCCACCTTCATCCATCGTTTTGCCCAGGCGGTGTGCCAGTGCATTCAGTGCCTGGTTGGCCGGGCAAATATCATAAGCATAGGAGCCATTTGGTCCCTGCACCGTTACATTAGCAATGCCTCCTATATTTAAAAGATAGTCATATCCACTAAAAAGCATTCTGTCACCTATAGGTACAATGGGTGCCCCCTGCCCTCCCAGGGCCACATCCATGGCTCTCAGGTCGCATATCACCGGCAGCCCGGTTACAGAAGCTATTGTTGCGCCATCTCCTAGCTGAAAGGTAGTACGGCTACCTGGCTCATGAAACACTGTATGCCCGTGCGATGCTATAAAATGTACCTTGTGCTCCAGGTCATGGTCATCCATAAAGGCTTTTACAGTCTCCCCGGTATAACGGCCGTATGCCGTATGCAGTTTCAGAAAATCCCCAACTGACAACCGTGCGGCCTGGCGCAGGTGCGTTACCCACTCCGTCGGATACGGCACACACCGCGTCTGCTCTATTGCATACTCCCATTTTCCCCGCACCTCTTCCAGCCGCACATATGCTATATCCAGTCCATCCAGCGAACTGCCGGACATAAGTCCTATCACATTATATACCATCCTACCTTATTACATCCATAGTCACCCTGTACAGCACTACGGTTACAATTAAAAATCATATTAAACTTTTCCCCTAAGAAACTAAGCCAGTGTCATTCACATGCCACACATAAAATACACCATAAAAGAGCCGGTTACAACCGGCTCTTTTATGGTAGCCCACACCTCCCTCTCCAGGGTGAGGCTCCTTATTTCTTTATAGCCGCTATCCCCGGCAGTTCTTTTCCTTCAAAGAACTCCAGCATAGCGCCACCACCGGTAGATACATAGCTTACCTTATCAGCAAGGTTAAACTTATTCACCGCTGCCACGCTATCGCCGCCACCTACCAGTGAGAAAGCTCCTTTGGCGGTAGCTGCTGCCACTGCCTCGGCTATTGCCTTTGTACCATGCTGAAACTTATCCATCTCAAACACTCCCATTGGTCCGTTCCACAGTATAGTACGCGACTGAGATAATACATTGGCAAACTGATCTATAGCCATGCTGCCTATATCCAGCCCCATCCAGCCGTCAGGTATCTCCGTGCTTACAGCCGATGAGGTAGCCGCATCTGCAGCAAATTTATCGGCCAGTATGCTGTCAGATGGCAGATGTATACACACCCCTTTCTCCTTAGCCTTGGCCATGAGGTCCAGTGCCATATCCAGACGGTCCTCCTCACACAGGGAGTTTCCTATCTGGCCCCCCTGAGCCTTGAAGAAGGTATAAGCCATACCGCCACCTATTATTATGTCGGTAGCCTTATCCAGCAGGTTTTCTATTATCAGTATCTTGTCCGACACTTTTGCGCCGCCTATAATGGCAGTAAAAGGCTTCTGACTATTATTCAGCACCTGCTCAGCAGCTTTTACCTCACCTTCCATCAGCAGACCGAACATTTTTTTACCGGCAGCAAAGTAGTCAGCTATTACAGCGGTAGATGCATGCGCCCTGTGTGCCGTACCAAACGCGTCATTTACATACACATCACCCAGTTTCGACAGCTTTTCTGCAAACTCTTTATCACCCTTTTCTTCCTGCTTGTAGTAGCGCAGGTTTTCCAGCAGCAGCACCTGACCGGGCTGCAGTGCAGCAGCCTTTGCAGCCGCATCCTCACTGATACAGTCGTCAGAGAACTGCACTTCTACCCCCAGCAGCGATGACAGATGCGCTACCACAGGACGCAGAGAAAAGTCTGCCAGTGTCAGGTGTGGTTTCTTCTCTATATCCTTCAGCGGACGGCCCCAGTGACTCATCAGCACCACGCTGCCACCATCGGCCAGCACCTTGCGTATAGTGGGTAATGCCGCCCTGATGCGGGTATCGTCTGTAATAGTGCCATTCTTTACCGGCACATTGAAGTCAACGCGTATCAAAGCCCGCTGACCATTAAAGTTATGGTTACTGAACATTATTATGGAATAAATAAATACGAATAAAATACAACTGAAAAACTTTTCACTAACTACTATAGATCATCTGCTGCTGTCTATATCCAGCTGGTAATATAGCTATCATCCTCTATACCCAGCGCATCGGTAGTAAGCATCAGCGGGTGAAAGGTATCCACCATCACTGCCAGCTCTTTTGTTTCGGCTGCGCCTATACTCTTCTCTACAGTACCAGGGTGCGGCCCGTGCGGTATACCTGCAGGATGCAGTGTTATCATACCTCGCTCCACATGCTTGCGACTCATAAAGTCTCCATCCACATAATACAGCACCTCATCACTATCTATATTACTATGGTTATAAGGAGCAGGTATAGCCAGCGGATGATAGTCGAACAGGCGCGGTACAAATGAACAAATCACAAAGTTGTGCGCGTCAAATGTCTGGTGTACCGGCGGTGGCTGATGTACACGGCCCGTAATAGGCTCAAAGTCATGTATGCTCAGTATATAAGGATACTCACAGCCATCCCACCCTATCACATCAAACGGATGATGACCATACCATATAGGGTACAGATTACCCTTCTTCTTTACCTGTATCAGAAACTCGCCCTGCACATCATATGTCTTCAGGTCCTGAGGTTTCCTTAAATCCCGCTCGCAAAAAGGCGCATGCTCCAGCAGCTGACCATATTTGCTCAGGTAGCGCCTGGGGAAAGTAATAGGACTGAATGATTCTACAATAAAAAGACGGTTATCAGGCCCCTCAAACGATATCTGATAGATAGTACCCCGGGGTATTACCACATAATCGCCATAGCCAAATGGGAGCTGACCATACTGTGTATGCAGCACACCCTTGCCCTCATGTATAAAAAGGACTTCATCAGTATCGGCATTCTTATAAAATACATTATCTGTAAGCCCCTTAGTAGGCGCTGCCAGCGTCAGCATCACATCATTATTAAACAGCACCGTTTTACGGCTTTTCAGATAGTCTGCATCGGGCTTTACATTAAAACCCTTAAAGCTTCTGTGCTTCAGTATGTTCGATGAGGCCGCCACAGGAGCTACATTCACAGGCTCCTCTGCCTTTAATATTTTGGTAGGTGCATGCAGGTGATACAGCAGTGAAGAGTTGGAAGAAAAACCCTCTGTACTGAACAATTGCTCTGAATAAAGTCCACCATCCGGCTTTCTGAACTGTGTATGACGTTTATGGGGTATCTCCCCCAGCGAATAATAATGAGGCATCTGCAGATATTTCGGGTAAAATTAATCATTTTCCGGCAGCCTATGCCCTTAGTACTGTATCGTAATATTCGTTACTTTCTTAGCAGCAGTGCTTCACAATTTTATAGCCGATACAGACAATTGTTGGTTTTAAAATTTGGGTAAAAGATATTCTTTCTTAATAACAAACAGATAGTGCACACCTGTAACAATGCGGTATATTCCGCCTGTTGTTTTGTACTTAACATTATTCCTTCAAAGCGACCTCACAAATTGTATAAACCTTATAATCAAATGATTATAACAAATACACCAAATCATTATTTTCTCAATGGGGCATGGGGTGGGCATCTGTCATTACCCTACTCATACGTAGTACCACTGAATTATAATCCACTACTAAATACATTTAGTGATTTGGCATAATATTTGAGCCAAATATTATTTTTCCGACAAACTATACAACTCATTATGCGCCCAAAGCTATTACTAAGCGCTCTTAGCTTCCTGTTAATTCACTTCTGCTACGGCCAGAGGGAATATGCACTTTGCGACTCCACATTTTATACCTACAATGCCGATACCACCATCGTAGCCGGACGAAAACACCTTTATTACCATACCGCAGCAGGTCTTACCCTCTGCCGTGACTTTACAACTACTGACACTGCTGAATATATACGCGACTTCGATATTATCAACCCCAACCTCTGGTACACATTAGTTGGCCTCAAATACATTGGAGGCCCTACATCCCTCTACAAATCAACCGATAGAGGCGCTACATGGACGATAGATACTACCTTCTACCCTGCCACCCGATACCACCCTACCAATGCTAATTCATATTATAACTCAGTCAACCAGTTGCAGCATATAGGCAGTGACACCATAGTCCTTTTTGTAGGCTACTACGAGTCTGGGCTGGTATACTCTACCGATGGAGGCACAACCTGGACAGAGTGGTTCAGAAACCAGATCACCCACTATCAGGGATTGCTGGAATGCGGCGATAACTACTACCTGTACGGGTTCTATGGCGATGCCTTCCGCTCCTGGATGTTTCCTTTCCCAAAAAACATGCTGTTCTCAGCAAATACAGCGGGTGCGTGGATAAGCTTTGCCAATATAAACCACCCCAACTGTTCTGGCAGCGTGCACCCGGATTGCGTCTATGTACCCAACCCCTATCATGACACCCGCTGCGGCCAGTATACCTACCTGAAGCATTATGCCGATAGCATCTGTCCCACTGTCGGTATAGCCGATGGGCCAGTATCTGCCGGCGGGCAGTCACCAGTCCTGTTCCCCAACCCAACAGACGGAAGCTTTTTTATCACACCCGCTATAGCGGCAGACGCCCGTATAAGAATGTTTGACTTTACAGGCAGGGAAATTCAGGTAACTATCACGCACACTAACGATGGAAAATCAGCAGTATCCATTGAGAAGGTACCAAAGGGGTTATATACTATCACAATATCCTCTCCAAACGGCACAACAGCCAGGAAGATATTGATCAACTGATAGTTTCCGCCGTCATCTGTGTTCTTCACACACGACAAGGACGATGGCAGGTAGCAAATACCACACAATACAGAGAGCAGGGCTACGACTTCATACATGTGCATGATGTGAGCCGGGACTCTATGGCTACAACTACACAACACATAAATAATGATGATGGAGACAGGCTTGTATTTACCTGCACCGATGGCACTATCTTTCACGGTATAATCGCTCCCGGCTACTACTCAGTCTCAGCCATATTTGTAGATAATATGCTGGGCGATATTTATCTGAAACAACAGAACAAATGATAATCGCGGGCTGTTAGCCCGGACATCATATTTTAAACCCTACCGATAAGCCTAAAAACAATGAAACAATTGCATAAACACTCTTATAATAAAGAGAATCAAGAGTACGACCTCTAAAATAAAACCCGTTTATTGCGGCAGACGCATATGGTCCATTACCTCGTTTATTGACCTTATACTGATAACCCAACCCACAAGAATGAAACAAACCTATGGGTGATAATTTTGTGTTATCCCATCGTGTCACAGGATAAATCGCGGGACCTAAATCAAAAAACAGAAATGTTGCACTCTTTTTTCTTTCCCAGTTTCTGCGGACATCTACATTACATGCAGAATATACTTTAGGATACGTCATGCTGAAATACGCACGTACACCACCACCTATATCCCAGTGTTTTTTCCATTTTACATTATATGTTGCAGAAAGTCCCGGACCATTTACTGTGGCGTCTAAATAAATAGCATGCTTTTTCTGGGCATAAGTAGTATAGCATCCCCCAAACAAAAAAAGAAATACAAGTATATTTTTCATAGCACGCAAGATAGAAACAACACCCCATTATATAATCTCCTGTACCTCAGTATTTTTTACGATTTTGGTTAGAAGCAAATACAGACAAAACTTACGTCCGGCCTTTTCTTCAAAAGCTACTGGTAATGGAAGTGATATTGAATAATCAGTACGATAGTGAATTGTCAGAAATATCCCTGATTACATTATCCAGTTCATGCGATGCACTTACTATACCGTTAAGCAGTTCCTGATGCTCCTTTGAAAGCTCCTTTTCCTCCTGCAGCAGATACACCAGCCCCAGTAGCCTTGCCAAAGGAGCCCTTATAACGTGGGACTGCATCCAGGCTATTTTCTCCATTTTTTCCTGGGTAGTTTTCGCCTTTGTAATATCCAGGCAGGCACCTATCATTTTTACAGGCCTGTTATTTTCTCCGGTTATCAGTTGTGTCCACGTTTTCAAATACTTTACCTCACCATCGGGGCATATAATCCTGTCTTCTGAAATCATACCCTTCCCTGACGCCAGTACACTCTGAATATTCTGACGTACCTTCTCTACATCTTCAGGGTGAATAAGCCCTGTAAGGCTTTCCAGTGTAGGTACAAACTCTCCTTTACGCACACCATATATATGATACAGCACATCAGACCATACTATCTTATTCATGTCTATATCCCACTGCCATGTCCCAAGATTGGCAAGCGACTCTCCCTGCGCTATTAGTGCATTTGCCTCCTGTACCATCTGCGCATAATGCCGGTTCTCCAGTATTATTTTCAGGATGGCCGCAGCTCTGGTAATCAGTGATATCTCGCTTATGTCGGGTGACATTACTGTAGTGTAGTAAATACCAAACGTGGCTATTACATTGTCCTGACTATCTATTATAGGATACGACCAGCAGGCCCTGAGCCCGTGTGACAGCGCAAAATCCTTATAGTCTTTCCATATCTCATCATGCTCTATATCATTCACAATGACCATGCTCTTGCTATAAACCGCAGCCCCGCAGGAGCCCGCATATGGTCCCGCCGGCTGGTCATTTATAGCTGTAGTATATGCTTCCGGCAGCGACGGTGACACCCAGCTATACCCCCTGTCGTCACTAATACGCATCACAGAGCATTTCATGTGCGGAAACAGTTTTTCCATTCCCTGTACATAAAAAGTCAGTACAGTTTCTGTATCACTATCTTTTTGTGCATTTAGCTCCAGTACTTCCTTTTCCAGACGGTCCAGCTCAGTATGCAGCCGCGTTTCTGTAACATCTACCATTATACCCCGTAGCCAGCGCGGGCTACCCTCCTCTACTACTACAGATACAACATCTTTAATCCATATCAGGCTGCCATCTGCCTTTATCATCCGGTAATCGAACGTATGATTCCGGGCAAGTTGTGTTTCATAATGGCAATACCTGACTGCATATTCCCTGTCATCGGGATGTATATGCTCCGTCCAGAAATGAGGAGAACCAAGCCATTCTTCAGGCATATAACCCAGAATACGCGCTACACTGTCACTAACAAAAGTAAATTCAAAAGTTGCTGCATCAGCCTCCCACACTATACCATCCACAGCATCAAGCATGGCCTTATACCTATCAGCCGATAAAGTCGGGGATATTTCCCTACTGCCTTCTATAGTATTTCCTGCACGCTCCTCCATCTTACAATTATCAATGCTAAGTTAAACAACTTTTAATGGCTATGACACTCAGACGAATCAAACATGCAAAATTGTGCAGATACTATATTAAAACATACAGGAAGGAGCTAATCAAAAACATAACCGCAGTTATCTGCTAATCCTCTATGGCCTCTATCCCCTGCTCTTTCAGGCGGGCCAGTGCTTCTTTCATCGCTGCCACCTTATCTGCCGGGTGTCTCTGCCATATAGTTACCTCCCCCACTACCCTGAATGGCTCTTTTGAACGGTATGACTTTGTCGGATTTCCGGGAAACTTTTTATCTGTTACATTAGGATCATCCTCCAGCTCACCAGTGGGCTCTACCAGATATATTCTCTCCTTCCCATCGCCCTGAGCCAGCTCAGCCCCCCAGATAGCAGCATCAATAGTAGCGGTGAGATATACATACTTTGCATTATTCCTTTGCCCATAATTAGAGTTGATACCGGGTACTATAAGGCTACCTATTTTCAGCGTTGCTTTTGTACCGTGAAAGTAAGTCTGTGCAAAAGGACTATGTGCTACAGCAGGTACTACATCATTATTTTGTTCCATTTTCATATACAGTTTACAGGAATCAACTTTACGCACCTAACAGATAACAGGACACAACAAATGTGCCATGTTACCAGCCTGATGCATTAAAATAAAATCAGAAAAAAATTTTCACTAACGCACAACTGCCTGTATTGCAGCCTCACCATTGCCGGTGCGCAACTTCACAATGTACATTCCCGGCACTGCATTACCCAAAGGAATACGGAAACGGTTTGTGCCCTGTACTGCCTGCTGGTAGTGATGATATATCATACGGCCCGCAAGGTCATGTACAGCTATACTAACCTGCTCTGATGCAGGTGCGGAATAATCGAGCAGGAAATTGCCATTGCCCGGATTGGGATAAAGAACACAATCGGGCCGGGTACCGGTATAAGTATATGTTCCCAGATCGGTAAGTATCTTTTTCAGCGCACCATAGGCATTTATCTTACCATGTCCCCAGTTGTTATTTCCTGCAGCAGGTATAGCACCGGTGTAAGAATCTTTAATAGCAGTCTCAAACAGTGCATCCTTAAGGCTGGCTGGAGTAAGCGCAGGATTGGCCTGTAGCAGCAACGCTACTATTCCTGATGCTGCAGGCGCCGATGCGGAAGTTCCGATAAACTCACAGTAATAATAATCCTTGCCAGAACCAGGATCTGTATATTTTGCAATAACGCTGCTGCTGTTAGTTCCCGTAGGAGTGCGGCTGGTATCGTATGAGCTCATAGAAGTAGCTATAGTAAGACCAGGTGCAGCGATATCTGGCTTTATACGACCGTCTATCATAGGTCCGCGGCTGGAAAATGGCACCAGCCTGTTGGCAAGTACATAGCCGGAATAATTCCAGCTATTACCATTAATGTCCGTAAAGCCAACCTTGGATGCATATGCCCCCACCAGTAGTGTAGACATACTGCTGCCCATATCACTTACCGTACTGGTTACATTTCCCTGACTGGCCCACATAGTGCCATAATTGGCAAAAGCACTCTGAAACTTATAGGGGAAGCCATAATAGTAGTACTCATCCCACATATCTATTTTACCATCGGTACCCTTTACGGCTACCAGCACTGTATCTGTGGTCTTATTAAAGATATTTACGGTAATGCGGGGTTTGCCATTATCTTCAGCAGCCGAGGTGATAAACTGCACAAAGCAGGTATCTATACCATTTGAGCCAATAAGGAACATATCCGTTACAGCATCATCTATACAATGAAAGCCGGTTGTAGGTCCTTCCGTAAGTCCGGCAGTGTACAGCGTAGCCTTAGCGCAGAAGGTTTTTCCAGGCTCACCCCATACATCTACCCATGTGCGCTTATACACCGATGGGTTGAACGTAAGGAAGGATTGTATTACAGTATCAGTAGTGGTAAACGTTTTGGAAAGGTGTATCTTCTCCTCGCCCTCATTGCCTGCACTCATTACCACAATCTTGCCTGGCCCCATAAGTGCATCTACACCCTCATTAAAAAGTGAAGTGCCATCATGCGAGCCAGATTGTGATCCCCAGCTGATATTTACCACACAGGGCTTACTCACCGAGGTGGCATAGTCAAATATATAATTAACGCCATCCAGAAAATCAGAGAAGCCGCCCTGCATCCATTGCCCACCTATAGAATCACGGCGCACGCATACCATCACCATATCAGACTCATACGCCATACCTCTGAACCGTAAACTACTGGTAGCTGTACTGCCATACCCTGACCCTGCAGCCATTCCGGCTACAGAGGTTCCGTGATTCTGCTTCGGGTCATCTGTGCCTTCTGCTTTTATAGCGGCATCACCTACTATCTCTTTACCATAGGTATAGCCCGAAGGTGGCGCGGCACTACCATTCATCTGCCAAACCTTCTTTATGCGGTAATTAGTATATGTAGTATCATAAAATGTAGGATGATTATAGTCAAAACCAAAATCAATGACACCTACTACCACATCCTTGCCACTGTATGGCATGGGCAGGTCGTACCCCCCGTGTACAGAGTCTACACGGGTTGTTTTCCGGGCTGCATCCAGCTGGGGAAATAACGGCTCATCCAGTTGTATATATTTAATGCCGGGCAATGCCGTAAATGCACTTACCTGCTGCACCGGTAGCTTTACAGTCCACACTGCGCCTGCTTTGGTACCTACATGTGCACCTATTCCGTTAAGGCCTGACTGCGCCTGCGCAGCATCTGATACCTTTATTAAAGCGCTGATAAATATATTCCCTGCATTGTCTTCATTATATACATAACCCGGCTGTAACCTGCCGGCATATTGTTCTATCTCATGCAGATACTTTTTGGTAATCGGAGACAACTTTGCTACCGACTGTGCATACGTACCATATGAGGCCGACAGAAGGGTACCTGCCAGCAATGCAGAGAAAAGTGATTTCATATCAAAAGTGTTTCATACAAAGATAGGCGGAAAAAAGTCCGCACCCAATGCATGAAATACCTTTTATGAACCGGCTTCAGATGTTGTATAAAATGCCCTGAAATAGTCTACCGTAAGGCGCAATCCATCCAGAAACTGCTGTGTAGGCTCATAGCCCAGTAGCTTTGAGGCCTTTGATATATCTGCGAGAGAGTCTCTGATATCTCCTGCTCTTGGCTCCCTGTAGGTAGGTGCATGCGCTATCTGCAGCATGTCTTCTATAGCCTTGTAAAGGAAGTTAACGGTGAAGTTATTACCGGTGGCAACATTATATGCCTGCCCGAATGCAGCCTCATCAGTAGCCAGCATAGCGCGTATATTGGCCTGTACGGCATTTTCTACATAAGTAAAGTCCCGGGTCTGCTCACCGTCTCCGTTTATATATACAGGAGTACGGTTAAGAATACCGGTCACAAACAGTGGTATTACAGCAGCATAAGGTCCATCAGGATCCTGACGGGGACCAAATACGTTGAAATAACGTAATCCCGCCACCTTCATACCGTAAAGGTTTTTAAATACATTAGCATAGAGCTCATTGGTCATCTTGGTCACCGCATAGGGCGACAACAGATTGCCTGTGCGCTGTTCTACCTTCGGCAGATTGGGCTCATCTCCATATACTGATGAGGAAGATGCATAAACAAATGTCTGCACCCCACTTTTTTTTGCAGCCGTAATCATATTCACAAAGCCACTCACATTCACATCATTACTGGTAACGGGATCTTTTACAGAGCGTGGTACAGAGCCCAGTGCCGCCTGATGCGAAACAAAATCTATACCGGCACATGCCCGCTCACAAGCTGCCACATCCCTTATATCACCCTCCATAAACTCATAGGCAGCATTTCCCGAGAATAAGTCTACATTGGTACGGTTACCGGTGAGGAAATTATCCAGTACCCGCACCTTAGCAGCTCCATGCAGCAGCAGATACTCCACAATGTGAGAACCTATAAAGCCGGCACCACCAGTAATAAGAAAACGCTTACCGGAAATATCGGTATTGTGAAAAACAGCCATAATGTAGAAGAGTTGAGCAGTGAGACTATAGAAAAAGACCGTACACTTATGCAGGTACGGCCCTTATATCTTCAGATGTACAGAAGCAATTAAGCTTTTTTTGCAGCCTTTGCAGCAGCCCTTTTACCTGTACGTGCAGTGCGTGATTTGCCGAAGCTACCAATCGCGATTTTTCCTTTTTTTGTGCGTCTATCGCCCCTTCCCATAATAATATTAATTTAATAAATTGGTTGAATAACCTTACAAAAGTAACACAAAAAAGGAAATTTCACCCTGTATGCCCATAGTCATTTAAAGGTTTTATTACTTTGCTGCCACACTCCACTCATGAGCAGCAACTTATTTATAGCAATAGAAGGCACTGATGGTAGCGGTAAGAGTACCCAGGCCCGCTTACTGGCCGAACGTCTCACCAATGCCGGCCACAGTGTACACACAACATTTGAACCTACCAGTGGGCACATAGGCAGGCTGCTGCGCAGCATACTGAAAGGTGAAATAAAAGCTGACCAGAAAGCTATTGCAGCTCTGTTTCTGGCCGACAGGCTGGACCACCTGCTTCGGGAGGAAGATGGTATGGTAAAGAAAATGCAGGAAGGCTATTCTGTAATCTGCGACAGGTATTACTTCTCCTCATATGCCTATCATAGTGTATATACAGATATGGATTGGGTAATAGAGTGTAACCGTATGTGTGCAGCTACCCTACGCCCCCACCTCACTATATTTATTGATGTGCCTACAGATGAGTGTATGGCGCGCATTGCTGCCGGGCGGGAATCGGCAGAGCTATATGAAACCACCGAAATTCTGCAAAAGGTACGTACCAACTACCTGACAGCTATCGATAAGCTGAAGGATACAGAGAAGGTAGTAACAGTTAACGGCTCCGGTACAATAGAGGAAGTGGCTGAACGCGTATGGCTGGCATATACCGCAATTTCTGATAAGAGATGATGCAATAACAGTATGCTTTTAATGCTCTCTTATTTGATTACCCATGCAATATGACAACACTATACCAGTGTAATGACCGTATAAATGGGCGGTTCTATTTCCTTTACATTTTCCTTTATTGTTCCCCGCAATTACTACCTGTATATATATTGTTAAAGGGCAATAGGATATCTGTATGAGACGTTAAATTACCTTAGGAAAATAAGGTACTAGTCTATACTTTTGAGTTTTCACCTTGATTATGGCATTCGATTTCAATAAATACAAACAGGACATCATTATTATAGCTGGCTTTGCCCTGCTGGCACTGCTATACTGCTATCCTCAGCTACAGGGTATGAAGCTGAGCCAGCATGATAACATATCATGGCAGGCTATGTCGCACGAGGCTATGGAGTACCATAAGACTACCGGCAAGGATGCATTATGGTCTAATAGTATGTTTGGCGGTATGCCTACCTATACTACCTATGTAGGCGCTACCAATACCAACTATCCCGGCTATCTGCAGGCATTGCTGCAGGCCGTGGGCAAACCTGCATATTTCTTCTTCATACCTATGCTGTGCTTTTTCCTGCTCATGCGGGTACTGAAGATAAATAAGTGGATAGGTGCTATGGGTGCCATTGCGTATGCGTTCTCTACCTACAATGGCATCATCATAAGTGTGGGACATGAAACCAAAATGCTCACCATGGGTTATTTACCCGCTGCAATGGCCGGGCTACTACTGGTGTACCGTGAAAAATGGCTTACCGGAGCAGCGCTGCTCAGTGCCACTTTTACCCTAATTTTCTCAAATAATCACTTCCAGGCTATATATTACTCACTCATTATGTTTGGCTTCTTCGGCATTGTAATGCTGGTAAAGGCAGCAAAAGAAGGAAACATAAAGAACTTCCTCATATCATCGGGCATAGCAATAGCTGCGGTAGCTGTGGGTGTGGGGCCTACCACCCCATCCCTGCTTACTACACAGGAATATGCCAAAGAAACCATGCGTGGCGGCGGAAGTGAACTATCGGGACATGATAAGAAGACAAATGGCGGTCTGGATAAGGAATATGCATTCCGCTGGAGCAATGGCATAGGAGAAACCTTCTGCCTCATGATACCCTACCTGTATGGCGGGGCCAGTGGGGAAAGCGCCGATAAAGCGCCTAAAACATCAGAAGCCATAGGTGGCGCTGCCGATAAACTGCCTTTGTACTGGGGCCCACAACCATTCCTGAGCGGGCCGGTTTACTTTGGCGCTATTGTGTGTTTCCTGTTTGTACTGGGTACAATTGTTGTACGTTCTCCGCACAAATGGTGGATTATTGCCGCATCTGCTTTCTTTATTATGCTGTCGTGGGGTAAGAACTTTGAAGGGATAAACTATTTCCTGTTCGACCATCTGCCCTACCTCAATAAGTTCCGTACACCATCTATGGCGCTTATCATTCCTCAGTTCCTGTTCCCGCTACTGGGAGCATGGGGACTCCATGAGATAACCGAGCGTCGCAATGACCCGAAACTCTGGAAACAGGTACAAATGGCGGCGGGCATTACAGGCGGCCTGTGTCTGCTACTGGGCCTGGGTGGCAGTATGTTCTTTGACTTTACCGGTGGCAGCGACGACCGCCTGCAGCCCGAAATGCTGAAACTGCTGAAAGATGACCGCGCAGCTCTGGCTATGAAAAGCGGCCTTACCAGCGCTGTATATATAGCTATGGCAGCCGGCCTGCTTTGGGCATGGCTCAAAGACCGTATTTCTGCTACTATGACCATAGGCGGTATATGCCTGCTGGTAGTTATAGACTTAATACCCACCTCACTCAACTATCTGAATAAAGACAATTATGTAGATGCTGCCGAGTATGAAACCATATTTGAACCTACCGATGCAGACAAAGCCATAATGCAGGACCCAGATCCTTACTACCGTGTACTGGACCTGACCCGTGACACCTATAATGATGCGGTACAGGCCTATTTCCATAAGTGTGTAGGAGGCTATCACCCCGCCAAAATGGAGATATACCAAGACCTTATAGACCGTCATATGAGCCGTGGCTTCAATGGCGAGGTGCTGAACATGCTCAATACCAAGTATATCATCATAGGCCGTAAAGGCTCGGCACCACAACCGATTCCCAATCCTACAGCCTGCGGTAATGCATGGTTTGTAGACGAGATAAAGTGGGCAAATACTGCCGACGAGGAAATGAATAGCCTCACTGCCCCACAGATAGGCGATACTACTGAAATACCCGGTGCATTCAAAGCCGCAAAAACGGCTGTGGTACGTACTACATTTAAGAATGAACTGGGCAGCTATACCTTTGGCAAAGACAGTGCGGCGAATGTAAAGCTTACCCAATATGGTCTTGATGAGCTTTCTTTTGCCAGCTCTAACAGCCAGAACGGCTTTGCTGTATTCTCTGACATTTATTATAACAAGGGGTGGAAAGCATTTGTAGATGGTAAAGAAACACCAATAGTGCGTGTAAACTATGTGCTACGTGGCATAAAGGTACCTGCTGGTGAGCATAAGATAGCGTTCCGTTTCCATCCGGAAAGCTTCTACATGGGCCAGAAAGTAGCCATGGCAAGCAGTATCATTATCATAGGTCTCATTATTGCGGCACTGATGAAGGCTTTCAAAAAGCCTGCTGCCGAATAGTACTATACCAGATATAACTTCCGAAACCCAGCGATATGCCTCCTGCTATTCGCTGGGTTTTGCTTTATACTTATGCTTTTTGTAGCTGATACTTATCATATCGGGAAATACTGTTTTGACAATCTGCTGACAAAAAGGCGAGGTCTATCAGTGCCGTATGTCGGTGGCTTGTATAGATTTGCGCCACAATTGTAAAATATGACATTTAATAATACAACCACCCTTCTTCTTGCAGCATCACTACTGGCAGCTATGTCTGGCAAGGCACAGGAGAAGCCCCTCATAAACCCAGGCGAAAAGCACTTTCGCAATATGCAGCAGCTCACCTTTGGCGGTGATAATGCCGAAGCCTACTTTGGTTATGATAATGAGCATGTTACCTTTCAGCGTACAGCACCTGCCGATGGCGTACCATGCGACCAGATATACTATGGTACCCTACCCTCAAAAAAGAATAAGAAGTTTAACTATAAGCTGGTGAGCACCGGCAAAGGACGCACCACCTGTGCTTTTCTGATGCCCGATAAAAAGCACTTACTGTATGCATCTACTCACATGGCTGCCGACACCTGCCCTCCTGTACCTGACCGCAGCAAGACAAAGAAGTATGTATGGCCCATATACGACAGCTATGATATTTATGTAGCTGACTTTGATGGAAACATAACCGGACAATTAACAAACAGTCCCGGCTATGATGCCGAAGCTACCATATCGCCTGATGGTAAGAAAATTGTGTTTACCAGTATGCGCAATGGCGACATAGACCTCTATACTATGAACATAGATGGCACCAATGTACGCCAGATAACCACTACCCTGGGCTACGATGGCGGTGCGTGCTTCTCGCCCGACAGCAAGATGATAACATGGCGTGCATCGCGCCCCCAGACAGATGAGCAGATAAAAGAATACAAGGACCTACTGGCTCAGGGCCTGGTAATGCCTACCAATATGGAGGTATTTGTAGCTAATGCAGATGGCAGCAATGCCCGTCAGGTAACCAAACTGGGCAGAGCCAACTGGGCCCCCGCATTTGCCCCTGATGGCAAACGCCTCATTTTTGCCTCCAACCATGAGCATGAGCGTGGCTTCCCCTTCAACCTGTATCTGATAAACATAGATGGCTCCGGACTGGAGCGCATCTCTGACGATGGCGGATTTGATGCCTTCCCTATGTTCTCGCCCGATGGTAAAAAGCTCATCTTCAGCTCTAACCGTAACAATGGTGGCACACGTGACACCAATGTTTTTATATGTGACTGGGTTGAGTAGTCAAGATTGATATTATTCTATATATTATGCGTCCCGACCTATGAATCGGGACGCTTCTTTTTTACGACAATTACTTGTTCAGGAATTACATTTAGAGTCCGGCATATCAACTAAGCCATTCTAAAGCATTTTCATACAACAACTTATCTTTCAATTCTGAAGAATAATGCATGGACTCAATGAGCTTGCCGGGATGATGCTCACCAAGGGGGAAAGGATAGTCGCTACCCATACATATCTGATCGGGGCCCATGACATCAATAATGAAATCGAGCGCTTTTGCGTCATGTACCAGGGCATCTATCCAGAAGCGGCCTATGTAGTCACGGGGATTAACCGGGTTGTCTATAGCACAGAGGTCGGGGCGTACATTATAGCCATGCTCTATACGACCAATGGTGAGCGGGAAGCTACCGCCGCCATGTGCAAAGGCAACCTTAAGCTTAGGGAACTTCTCAAACACGCCTCCGAATATCATGGAGCAGATAGCTCTACTGGTCTCTGCCGGCATACCTACCAGCCAGGGGAGCCAGTAACGGGTCATATCCTTCTCTCCCATCATCTCCCACGGGTGTACAAATATGCTGCAACCCAGCTCCTCTGCCGCCTCCCAGAATGGAAAGAATGAAGGATCGCTAAGGTTGAGGCCATTGATGTTAGAACCTATTTCCAGCCCCGGCATCTTCAACTCCTTCATACAGCGCTCCATCTCTGTAATAGCAGTATCCACATCCTGCATGGGTACGGTACCTATACCAATGAAACGGTCGGGATGATTGTCGCAGCACTGTGCTATGTGGTCATTGAAAAAACGGGATGTTTCCAGTGCATGCTCCGGTTTGGCAAAGTAGTTGAATAAAACAGGAATGGTAGATAATACCTGCTTATCTACCTTAGTCATATCCATCTCTTTGGTGCGCACATGCGGGTCCCAGCAGTTATGCTCTATCTCACGAAATACTTTATCACCTTTTATCATGCGTGCGCAGCATGGCTTGTGATGCTCTAACCTTATGAACTCCCCATAGCCGTATTTCTGAAACCAGTTTGGGATGTTCTCCGGCATTATGTGCGTATGTATATCTATTTTCAAAATGGAAAGTTTAAAACAATATTAAAATACCAAAGAATTGAATTACAACTATTTAAAAAGATTATAGAAACAAAAACATTACTTCAACGCCTGATCCAGATCTCCGATAATGTCCTCAACATTCTCCATACCTACACTCATCCTTATGAGACCATCTGTAATACCAAACATGAGCCGCTGCTGCCGGTCTACCCCCATGTGGGTGGAAGATGGTGCATGAGAAACAAGCGTATCACAGGTACCTAATGATACCGCATTCGTACACATATTGAGCTTATTGATAAACTTTACGCCGGCATCAAAACCCTCCTTTAGCTCAAAGCTCATCATTGCCCCTCCGTTCTTCATCTGCCGCATAGCAGTTTTATGGTCGGGGTGGCTGGGAAGCCCCAGATAATTGACCGTAGCTACTGCCGGGTGCTGACTGAGGAACTCTGCCACCTGTGCTGCATTACTGCAATGACGGTCCATACGTACACCCAGTGTACGTAATCCATTGGTAAGAAGGAATGCATCAAAAGGATTACTATTACCACCTAACAGTCTGTGTGTCTTAGTAATAGGTCCACTCATCTTATCTATATCTTTACCTATAAGCACCCCACCAATGGCAGTTCCATGCCCATTCAGAAACTTGGTAGTAGAGTGCATCACAAAATCCACATCATAACGGAATGGCTGCTGCAGATAAGGAGTAGCAAAGGTGTTATCTACACATACTGTGAGGCCATAACTCTTACCCAGGGAAGATAATGCCTCCAGATCTATACACTGCAGCGTAGGATTGGCAGGAGTCTCAATATACATGAGGCCAATGTTATTATCAGCCCGGAGTACATCCTCTACTTTCTCCAGATTATGAAAATCTACTATTACAGACTGGATACCCAAACCAGGTAAAACCTTCTCTATCAGCTCATGTGTGCCCCCGTATAGCGACTGATGAGTTATAAGCTTTTGTCCATACTTAATGTTGCCCAGCAGCATAGTAGTAATAGCAGACATGCCGGAACTATGCAGTATTGCTTTCAGTTTCAATGGGTTACCATTGCTATTGGTAATGCGGTATGCTTCCAGAAGGGCTATTTTCTCCTCGGCCTCATTAATGGTGGGGTTGCCCCAGCGACCATATATATAACCTTTTTCATCTCCCTTAAATACAGAAATAGACTGCTCTGCAGTATCAAACACATAAGTACTGGAGGCATATATAGGGGTGAGATGGGCTCTGTTGCTCTCATTCTCATGCCCTCCCCTGATGCAGACGGTATCAAAACCGGCAGAATTTTCCACTTTCATTACAGTAGTTATTTACAAGCTATAAAGGTAATATTTTACAGGGAATGCCCTGTCTTCTAACATGCCATTTACATCCTCGCATTTCGCCATATAATTAATATTTATCGAGCATTGCTTCAGGAAAGAACATAAAATATGATAATGCATGCCTGTAATAATCATCAAGAAAACCTGTAAGGTCTGACACAGGCGTAAGCTTTATACTGGCAGGAGTACTCATGCAACTGTCCAATATATAGCGCTTATTACGCTCATTCTTCATTGCCGATGCCAATGTATGATCAAATAACAGCTTTTTAGAATCAGCACATACCATCTTTATAACGACTACGGGTGTGTTATGGCTGCTTAGATACTGATTGACCAATGAGTTTTTATTCGCACGGGAGATATGAAAGCCCCCTGCAAAACAGGCAAACTTATCATGACATTGCATGAGTGAGGTGTACAAATCCTTATCCCTGTTTTTATTAGCACGGTTCTTTTTGGATGTTATACCGGCCACATTATCCAATATCTCTTTTACCGCCATATAATCGTATTCCGATATCTCCAGCCTCAACAAGGAAGAATCAAGAACAAAGAACTGTTTTGCAGAGTCATGAATCTCACTGATAGCCTCCCGGTATTTCCTGCTGTAAACCGGATAACCTCTTATGGCTGCTATTCTTTCAGCAGATATAGCATTAATATATTTTGAAATGTTTGTGCTGCTAACTGACTGCTTTTTATACTTATCCAGTATGTATGCTATGGTATTGACAAATGATATTCTTTCAAAATCCATACAGTGAATTGTGATAGCTGACTGATTACCATTACTGTCAATCAGTCTCTTTATTGGCTTAACAAAAGAATTGAAATAATCAATTCCATACAATTGATTTACAGACAATAATGAAGAATCTCCTGTTGTCAGATAAATATTTGAAGCATACTCCACCGACTTACTGTACTCTATTACTATATCGTGAATATGATGGTGGAGATAGAGATGCCGGACAATGCTGTACTTAACTGCCCATAAGTTATGAAGAGCATGATTTTCGCCAATGAAAAATGAGGTGTTTGCGGGAAGCGTATCTGAGAGTCCTGAAATATCAATTTTCTGTGCCGGTAAAAAGGTGGGTGAATACAACAACAAAAACAGTGCTATAACAGGTATTTTCATAGACATTAAAAGTAATTGAAATATTTTTTATGCTTTATACTAAGCTCAATGTAGATAGTAGATACTATTACCTGCCGGTATTGCTCTGCACTATTATGTACCAGCTCTATAAATGGCTTACCCCCAACTGCCCCCATGTGATGAGCATAATGGCTGATTACCATTTTAGGGGAGAAAAGGCCGGACAATAAACGATACCCTATACCCCAATAATAAATAAATTGTGTACCTTAAAAACACAAGCAAATGATAATCAACAAATTAACACAAACACCGAAGCATCTTTATGCCCCATTTGCACCCCATATTACCACATATAGCCACATCAGGAAACAAGGAAAAGTATGAAGAGTAGCAGGGATGTATTACTCATGCCACACTTAATAAAAATGGGCTGTCAGTGATTAGAAGTAAAATACTGTAAATCAATAAGTTAAAATACAAATCAAAGCAATCT
>Ga0209066_10000708_pt1 | contig 47556 bp, 46 predicted proteins | sample All_14_2_FD_187198 | JGI IMG/M metagenome (GOLD analysis project Ga0209066, IMG submission 187198) | Freshwater microbial communities in response to fracking from Pennsylvania, USA - Allegheny Zone_MetaG_DW_15 (SPAdes) (version 2) ... | reverse complement strand
CGCCTGCCATGAGCGCCATCTTCCTGTCTTACCGCCGCGACGACAGCGCGGGATTTGCCGGCCGGTTGGCCGACACCCTTGAAGCTGCTTTTGGCAGCGGCAGTGTGTTTCGCGATGTGGACGACATCCGCCCCGGTGAAGATTTTGTCCATGCCATCGAATCACACTTGCGCAGCGTGGACGCTGTGCTGGTGATGATCGGCCCGAGCTGGCTGGCAGCCGGGGCAGACCAACGGCGGCGGCTGGATGCAGAAGATGACTTTGTGCGACTCGAAATCCAGGCGGCGCTGGCCTCGGGCAAACCCCTGATTCCGTTGCTGGTGGGCGGCGCCATCATGCCCCTGGAGGCCGAGCTGCCGCCTGCGCTGGCGGCCCTGGCGCGGCGCCAAGCGGTGGTGTTGTCCGACAGCAACTGGCGCAACGATGTCAAGCGGCTGGTGGACAGTCTGCAACCCACCTTGACCCTGACACCTGCCAAACCGCGTGTGAACCGCTGGATGCTGGCTGGGGCTGCCGCCGCGGTCTTGCTCGGTGGCTACGCCGCATGGCACGTCACGCTGAACGCACCTCAGCCGCCGTTGCCCGTGGTGGTGAGCCCGCCCGCGGACATCACCGGCCGCTGGACAGCGCGGGTCAGATACGACTGGGGCGACCAGCATGACGAAGTGTTCGAATTCAAGAAACTCGGCAACACCCTGCACGGTACCGCCAGCTACCTGACTGGCCGCTTGACGATTGAGCACGTCAGTCTGGAGGGGGACTGGCTGCGCTTCTCCACCCGCAGCCAGGAAATGATCGGTGACAACCCCTGGAAAGAAACCCTGCACCGCTACATCGGCAAAGTCAGCCCCGATCAGATTGAATTCACGCTGGAGACCACCGGGGGTTATTCGGTTCATCCGCCGATTGCGTTTGTGGCGCGCCCCGTGCGTCCATGAACGACGGATTGAAACCTTGGCAAGCCCTGCGCATCCGGCGCTCAGGCCGATCCGGCGCGTGGCAGCGACATGAAAAACCGCACCATTTCTGCAGACGCATCCGGGCCGGTGCTGTCGGTGTAAGACCCACTCGCGTGACCGCCCGACCAGGCGTGCCCGGCGCCGTGCACGGTCCAGCTTTCAATCAGCACTTCCCCGACGGTGTCGGTATGCACGGTGCGGCTGAAGCGGCGGCCACCCGGCGCCACACCTGTCTGCGTGCTGGTGCGCAAGCCAGCATCGGCCGCCTGGGCACCGTGGGCGTCGCTGGCCTGCTGCACGATGTGGTCCGCATTGGACGCCTGCACGGTGTGGTCGCGGTCGCCGTGGAACACAATGACCGGCACCGCCTGCACCGCTTTGCCGGACGGCTTTCGGGCAGCACCGGGCATGGTCTTGAGCTCTGGCATCCCGCTGCGCCCGCCTTTCATCGCGGCCAGGGCCGACGGGATGTCGTGCGCACTGCCATACGGCATCCCTGAATGGGCACCGACACCAGCAAACAACTCCGGATAGGTCTCGCCGAGCACCACCGCCATCGCCGCACCGGCGGACAGCCCGGCCACAAAGACGCGGCGCGGGTCAGCGTTGTGCCTGCGCACCACCTCGCTGGTGATACCGGCAATCAGCGAGGGCTCGCCTGCGCCACGCCGCTGGTCCTGTGGCTTGAACCAGTTCCAGCACCTGGATGGATTGGCATGGGCGGCCTGCTCGGGGTACACGACCAAAAAGCCGTGCACGTCCGCCAGGCGGTTCATTTGCGTACCCGCCGCAAAGTCGTCTGCCGACTGGGTACAGCCATGCAGCATCACGATCACCGCGCGCGGTGCCTCTGACTTGCCTGCTGGCACATAGACCTTGTAGTCCCGGCTACCGGCGCCGTTGCTGAACGTGTGTATCTCGACGCTGCCAGGCAGTTGCTGCGCATCCGGGATAGGCGGCTCAGGCGCCCAGGCCGCGTGGGTGTCGTCGCCAGTCGGGATGACGCGTGCTGCGACATCGATAACGGCACCGCTGTCAGCCTTGTGCGCTGCCTCGCCAGGTTGTCCGGTGGCCAAGGCGCGCCGGATGGTCTCGGTCACATCGCGCATCGGGCCTGCCGTGGTGTCCAGCCCGGCGGAGGCGAACGCCCGTTGAATCGTCGCGTTGATCGCGTTGGCATCGAAGGACGGTGCCCGGGCGTTGAAGGGGAATGTCATGGTGTTCTTTCTGTGGATGAAGCAAGGAATCAATGGATGCGGCTGGCCAGCGCCTGGCGCACCGCAGGGCTGGCCTGGAACGCGCCGAGCACGGTGACCGATTCGATGGCAGCCAGCGCCAGTTCAGGTGGCACGTCGTTGGCAATGCGGGCCAGCCCCACCACCTGGAGCTGAAGCCGTTGGCCTGCAGCCACCACCGTCTCCAGGTCGGCGCGGCTGTAGTGCTGCAGGCCCACGGTGAGCGTTCGGCGGGCCACCGTCTGCTTGACCGCGTCAGCATGTAATGCCAGCTGGTTGCGCAGGGCCGTTCGGATCAGGTCCGAGCGGTTGGAATAAAAACCTTCCTGGACCAGCAGGTCCACATGGCCCAGATCGACAACACCCACATTGACCGTCATCTTCTCTGTTTCGCCCGTGCGTTGCCGGTGTTCGGTGATTGCGCTGCTGCTCTTCATACCATCCTTATGGAATCTATTTGGATTCCAATTAGAACATGTTTGTGCGTTTTCGGGTTGCACCAGGCGTCAAGACACAGCCCGGACGCCCCCCGAGCATGAGCGGGCGGCAGGGGACGCGGCACTTGGGTGCAGGCAACACAGATGTTGTCCCCACGATACGGGCCCAACCCTGTGGACAAGACATTGAACAAGTCTGGAAACCCAAGCCAGCTGCGGCTTGGCGGGGTGTGCTTAAAGTTTAGGCAGTTGAGCGGTTCGCGCCGTCCTGGGTCACAAGACGGACGCTTTTTAATGCGTGATCACCACCAGCACGCTGCAGGACGCGTGCTCGATCAAGTTCTTGGAGACGGCGCCTCGCCACCAGCGAGCCGCCCAACCCTCCAAGTGCTTATGACCCACCACGATCAGGTTGGCGTCGATGGCGCGGGCACAGCGCACAATTTCAGTCACCGCATCCCCAACCACCAGTTCGCCGCGAGCGCTCAGCCCGCCATCAACCAGCCTGCGCACGCCGGCATCCAGAATCGTCTGGTAGCGCTGTTTCTCGCCGTCGTGCAGCGATTCACTGTACACACCGCCTTCCGGCCCAAGGGTGGTCAGGGGCAGCGGCATCACGGCAATCAGGGTCAGCTCTGAGCCGCTCCATTGCGCGATGTCGTGACACGCCAACAAAGCCTGCTGACCGGTGTCGGAGCCGTCGTAAGCGAGCAAGATACGTTTGTACATGACACACCTCCTTGCGTGATGAGGCCGATTCCTCGGCGTGGTCTTAAGTAGTTACCCGGTAGCCCGGCGTATGGCTACTCGCTACTATTCTGTCTCGAGTTGCAGGCTTGTACAGCCAACAATGAAAAGTATTCAGCCGGAGCACAATTTGTCAGCGACCTTCATTCTCGAAACACATGGCCTGACCAAAGAGTTCAAGGGTTTTGTGGCCGTCAACCAAGTCGATTTGAAAGTTCAACGCGGCCACATCCACGCACTGATTGGCCCCAACGGCGCGGGCAAAACGACGTTCTTCAACCTGTTGACCAAGTTTTTGCAGCCCACCAAAGGCCGCATCCTGTTCAACGACACCGACATCACGTCCGAGAAACCGGCGCAGACGGCTCGGCGCGGCATTGTGCGGTCGTTTCAGATCTCGGCGGTGTTTCCCCACATGACCGTGCTGGAGAACGTGCGCGCCGCGCTGCAACGCAATCTGGGCACCTCGTTCCACTTCTGGAAAGCCGAAGCCACGCTGCTGCCCCTGCATGCGCGTGCCCACCAGCTGTTGGCCGAAGTCGATTTGCAGGACTTTGCCGATGAAATGACGGTCAACCTGCCCTATGGCCGCAAACGCGCGCTGGAGCTGGCCACCACGCTGGCGCTGGAGCCGGAGCTGATGCTGCTCGACGAGCCCACCCAGGGCATGGGCCACGAGGACGTGGACCGGGTCACGCAACTGATCAAAAAGGTGTCTGCCGGGCGCACCATCCTGATGGTGGAGCACAACATGAACGTGGTGTCCAAGATTGCCGACCGCATCACGGTGCTGCAACGCGGCGCCATCATTGCCGACGGCCCCTATGCCGAGGTATCCAAAAACCCGCTGGTGATCGAAGCCTACATGGGCACGGTCAACACCGAACTGCAGGGTGCGCACTGATGACCCAAGAAATGCTTCGCATCGAGAACCTGCATGCCTGGTACGGCGAATCGCACATCCTGCACGGCGTGAACCTGAACGTGAACGAAGGCGAGGTGGTGACGCTGCTTGGGCGCAACGGCGCCGGGCGCACCACCACCCTGCGTGCCATCGTGGGCCTGACCGGCAGCCGCAAGGGCAGCATCCAGATCCACGGCACCGAGACCATCCACCTGCCACCCCACAAGGTGGCCCACCTGGGCGTGGGTTATTGCCCCGAGGAGCGCGGCATTTTCGCCAGCCTGACGGCCGAAGAAAACCTGATGCTGCCGCCCACGTTGGCACCGGGCGGCATGAGCGTGGACGAGATTTACACCATGTTCCCCAACCTGCAGGAGCGTGCTGCCAGCCCGGGCACCCGCCTGTCCGGCGGTGAGCAGCAGATGCTGGCGGTGGCGCGCATTTTGCGCACCGGCGCACGCCTGCTGCTGCTCGATGAAATCTCTGAAGGCCTGGCGCCGGTGATTGTGCAAAAGCTGGCCGAAATGATTCTGACGCTCAAGGCCAAGGGCTACACCATCGTGCTGGTGGAGCAGAACTTCCGCTTTGCCGCACCGCTGGCCGACCGTTTTTACGTGATGGAGCATGGCGCCATCGTCAAGCAGTTTGACCAAAACGAGTTGACCCACAACATGGGCATGCTGCAGGACTACCTGGGCGTGTGACGCCGCTCTTTTTTGACAGACCTCTTCGATCCCCCGCGCCTTTTTATAACTAACCCTCAGGAGACAACATGAAATTCAAGACACTTGTAACCGCCATGGCCATCGGCTTTGCTGGCGCCGCTTCGGCCCAAAACACCGGCCCGGTCAAGATCGGTTTCATCACCGACATGTCCAGCGTCTACGCCGACCTGGACGGCCCGGCGGGCGGCGAGGTGATCAAATGGGCCGCGCAGGACTTTGGTGGCAAAGTCCTTGGCCGCCCGATTGAGGTGCTGACCGCCGACCACCAGAACAAGGCCGACATTGCCAGCGCCAAGGCCCGTGAGTGGATCGACAAGGATGGCCTCTCCATGCTGATTGGCGGCACCAACTCCGGCACCTCGCTGGCGATGGCCAAGCTGGCGGAAGAAAAAAAACGCCCATTCTTCTCGATTGGCGCGGGCTCGGCTCGCCTGACCAATGAAGCCTGCTCGCCCTACACCGTGCATTACGCCTACGACACCGTGGCGCTGGCCAAGGTGGGCGCCGCGGCGCTGGTCAAGTCAGGTGGCAAAAACTGGTTCTTTCTGACCGCCGACTACGCCTTTGGCCACTCGCTGGAAGCTGATGCCTCCACCATCGTCAAGGCCAACGGTGGCACGGTCACCGGTGCGGTGCGCCACCCGCTCAATGCGTCCGATTTCTCGTCCTTCCTGCTGCAAGCGCAGTCATCCAAAGCCCAGGTGTTGGCACTGGCCAACGCGGGGGGCGACTTCAGCAACGCGATGAAGTCGGCCAAGGAGTTTGGCATTTTGAGCACCATGAAGCCGATCGGCCTGCTGGTGTTCATCACCGACGTGCACAGCCTGGGTCTGTCCAACGCCGAAGGGCTGCAGGTGGCCGACAGCTGGTACTGGAACCAAGACGACGCGTCACGCCAATTTGCCAAGCGGTTCTTTGACAAATACAAGCGCATGCCCACCAGCGTGCAAGCTGCCGACTATTCCGCCGCCAGCAATTACCTCAAAGCCGTGCAAACCGCCGGCACCACCGATGCCGACAAGGTGATGGCCACCCTGAAGGGCATGAAGATCGACGACTTCTACAACAAAGGCCAGATCCGCGCCGATGGCCGCATGATCCACGACATGTACCTCTACCAGGTCAAGTCCACCAAAGAATCGACCACGCCATGGGACTACTACAAGATGGTGGCCAAGGTGCCTGGTGATCAGGCCTTCACCTCGGTGGCCGACTCCAAATGCGCGCTGCTCAAAAAGTAAGTTGACTTCCCCGGCGGTCAGCGGCGCATGCGGCTGACCGTCCTGTGATCCCTCCAGGACTTCAACCCACAAGCCTCCATGGACATATTTGGCATTCCCCTTCAAGCCTTTCTGGGCCAGCTGCTGCTGGGCTTGGTCAACGGCGCGTTTTATGCCCTGCTCAGCCTGGGGCTGGCGGTGATCTTTGGCTTGCTGGGGATTGTCAATTTTGCGCACGGCGCGCTGTACATGCTAGGCGCCTTTGCGGCCTGGATCATGCTCGACAAATTCGGCATCAACTACTGGTGGGCACTGCTGCTGGCGCCACTCACCGTGGGGGCGCTGGGGGTGGCGATCGAGCGGTTATTTCTCAAACACCTCTACAAGATCGACCCCATCTACGGTCTGTTGCTCACCTTTGGCCTGGCGCTGATTGCCGAGGGCATTTTCCGGGAGCTGTATGGCGTCTCTGGCCAGAACTACAACGTGCCCGACCTTTTGACGGGCGCCACCAACCTGGGGTTCATGGTGCTGCCCAACTACCGGGCCTGGGTGGTGGTGGTGTCGCTGGCGGTGTGCCTGGGCACCTGGTACCTGATCGAGCGCACCCGCCTGGGTGCTTATTTGCGCGCCGGGACTGAAAACGCCGCGCTGGTGCAGGCTTTTGGCATCAACGTGCCTTTGATGGTGATGCTGACCTACGGCGCCGGTGCCGCGCTGGCGGCGCTGGCCGGTGTGCTGGCTGCGCCCATCATCCAGGTCAATCCGTTGATGGGCTCGAACCTGATCATTGTGGTGTTTGCCGTGGTGGTGATCGGCGGCATGGGCTCCATCATGGGCTCGATCCTGACCGGCCTGGGCCTGGGGGTGATTGAAGGCCTGACACGGGTGTTTTACCCGGAAGCGTCGAGCATTGTGGTCTTCATCATCATGGTGATTGTGCTGATGATTCGCCCGGCTGGCCTGTTTGGCAAGGAAGTTTGAGATGAGCGCCGTCCTGAAACCACCCACCCAACCCAAGCCCATGCCCAAATCTGCCAAGCTCCTGCAGGTGACCTACCTGGTGATCCTGATCCTGTTGCTGGTGGCACCCATGCTGGGTCTGTACCCGGTGTTTGTCATGAAGCTGCTGTGTTTTGCGCTGTTTGCCTGCGCCTTCAACCTGCTGCTGGGTTTTACTGGTCTGCTGTCGTTTGGCCACGCCGCCTTCTTTGGATCGGCCGCGTATGTCACGGGTTACCTGATCAAGTCGCACAACCTCACGCCTGAGTTGGGCATTGCCGGCGGTGTGATCGGGGCAGCGCTGATCGGGCTGGTGGTGGGGCTGGTGGCGATTCGGCGCCAGGGCATTTACTTCGCCATGATCACACTGGCGATGGCGCAGATGATTTACTTCATCTGCCTGCAAGCGCCTTTCACCGGCGGTGAAGACGGCTTGCAAGGCGTGCCGCGTGGTGCCTTGTTTGGCCTGTTGTCACTGCAGTCAGACACGGCCATGTATTACCTGGTGGTGGCGGTGTTTGTGGCGGGCTTTCTGGCAGTGTCACGCATCGTGCATTCGCCGTTTGGCCAGGTGCTCAAGATGATCCGAGAAAACGAGCCGCGCGCCATTTCCCTGGGCTACCAGGTGGACCGCTACAAATTGCTGGCGTTTGTGCTCTCAAGCGCGTTGGCCGGGCTGGCGGGTTCGCTCAAGACCTTGATCATGGGCTTTGCCACCCTATCTGATGTGCACTGGACGATGTCGGGCGAGGTGATTTTGATGACGCTGCTGGGCGGCGTGGGCACTTTCTTTGGCCCAGTGCTGGGCGCCGGCATTGTGATTGCGCTGCAGGACACGCTGGCCGACAAAGTGGGCTCGTGGGTCAACGTGATCATTGGCGTGATTTTTGTGCTGTGTGTACTGGCGTTTCGCAAGGGCATCGTGGGCGAACTACAGAGCTTTCGGGAACGGCGCCGTCGTCGCAGCGCCCCGTAGCCAGCAGAGGTGATGCCCGCCACGGCGCCAGCCATTGGGCGGCAGGGTTGGCAGTTTCAAATTGCAATGCATTTATGGAGAGTGATCATGACCATCATCGTCGCCTACGTGCCTCGTCCTGAAGGACAGGCCGCCCTGGCCAAAGGGATTGAGATGGCGAAAGAACGCAACGAGCGCCTGGTGGTGGTCAATGCCGGCCGCGGCGGCAACAAGGAAGACCCCGCCGTGACCGATGCGCTGGATGCCGAGCGAGTTGCAGCCTTGATGGCGAGCGCCGGTGTCGATGCTGAGTTCAAGCAGTTTGTCCGGGGCCAAAGTGCGGTGGCAGAGATTGAAGCGTTGGTCGATAGGCTGCAGGCTTCATTGCTCGTGATTGGGCTGAGAAGGCGCACGCCCGTGGGCAAACTGGTCATGGGCAGCGTGGCGCAGGACATCTTGCTGTCCGTGTCCTGCCCGGTGTTGGCGGTCAAGGCCTGAGGCAGGTTTCTTTCGCCTGTCAACGGTTGCGCACCATCAGCGGTTGAATTTGTCGGGGGCGAATTCACAGCTTGGCGCCAAAGCCCTTTCTGGACAACAGAGACGCGATGAACGAGGTGCAGCGACTTGAAGATCGACACGACGCCTTGTCTATACTGAAGTCATGGACATCGTCGGCTACAAAAAGCACCTGCGCGTTGGCTTTTTTTTCGGCTTGATCTGGGTCTTTTGTTTCGGTGCATCGCAGGCCTTGGGCAAGGACGTGGCGATCGGCGTCTTTGCCTTTCAAGGTGAACGCGCATCCACGTCCGACTGGCAGCCACTCATCAGCTACCTTAACCAGTCTTTGCCAGAGCACCATTTCCGTCTGGAAAACCACGACGCCGAAGGCTTGCGCCAAGGCATTGCCAAAGCGAGCGTCGACCTGGTGATCACCAACCCGGGCCACTACATCGCGATGGAGGCTGAATTCGGCCTCAGCCGCATCGCCACACTGGAGTCTGCGGGGGTGTTGTCAGCTTCCAAGGCGTTGGGTTCCGTCGTGCTGGTGCGCAGTGACCGCGCGGATTTAAAAGAACTCTCCGATCTGGCCGGGAAACGGGTCGCGGCCGTTGCACCAGACGCGTTTGGCGGTTACCTTTTGGCCGCTCAGGCCATGTTGCACAGCGGCGTCGATCCGGAGGCGAACCTCAAGGAAATTCTGTTCGTTGGTTTGCCAATGAGCCAAGTGGTCGAGGCCGTGTTACAGGGCAAAGTGGACGCCGGTATCGTGCGGGCCTGTGTGCCAGAACAAATGGTGCGCGAAGCACAGCTCCAGGCGGCTGAGGTGCGGGTTGTGTCGCAGCGTCAGGAAGACCAGTTTCCGTGCGCGCTGTCTACCCAGCTCTTCCCGGATTGGCCACTTGCCGTCACACGGCAGACCGACCCCATACTGGCCAAACAGGTCACCCACGCCCTGCTGTCCATGACGCGGACAGCTGATGGCATGGCGTGGGCGGTTCCGGCGGACTATCAACCCGTGCACAACGTGTATCGGGAACTGCGTGTCGGCCCGTACGCTTACTTGCGGGACATCACGCCTGAAGGCTTGGCGCGTCGCTTCTGGCCTTGGCTGCTGGGTGCGCTCATCGCGCTGGTGGCCTGGATCACCCACACCATCCGGGTTGAGCAACTGGTCCACCGTCGAACCGCACAGTTGCGGGATTCCCTCGATGCCAGGGAGCAGGCCGAGTCACGCATGCGCGAGAGCCAGGAACAAATGGAACATCTCTCAAGATTGTCCGTGCTGGGCGAACTGTCGGGCAACCTGGCCCACGAACTGAACCAGCCCTTGACCACCATCGGCACGTATGCCCGCACGGTGCTGCGCCGTCAGGACAGTGGCCGCCTGACGCCAGAGGCCATCAACGAAGCCTGCACGCAGATCGTCAGCGAAGCCGAGCGCGCGGGCGGCATCGTGCAGCGCATTCGCCATTTCGCCAAAAAGCGCGGCGCCGTGCGCGCGCCGGTTGATCTGGCGCTCATGGCCAACGAAGCGCGCCACCTGATCGTCGGCATGCTGGCCCGCCCGCCTGCCATCCACATCGACAATTGGCTACCCGACCACTGCGAGGTGTTGGCGGACGGGCCGCAAATCCAGCAAGTCCTGCTGAACCTGATCAAGAACGCCCTGGATGCCGGACGCAACCTGCCACCCGAGCGGCACCGTGTGCAGGTGATGATTGAAGCCGTTGACCACTGGGTTCACCTTCACGTCATCGACCGGGGTTGTGGTCTCGAGCCCGCCCAATTGGCCAACCTGTTCCAACCCTTTTTCACCACCAAGCCCGATGGCCTGGGCCTGGGGCTCCCCATCTGCAAAACCATCATCGAAGCCCATGGCGGTCGACTGTGGGCCGAGCCCAATGCCGATGGCCAGGGCATGCGTTTTTCCTTTTCACTGCCCTGCCATGACCTATCCACCTGAAGATTGCCTCGTCCATGTGGTTGACGATGATGCGGGCCTGCGCCGCTCCCTGCGCTTCCTGCTCGATTCAGTGGGTTGGAGCGTCAAGCTGTATGCCTCGGCCGAAGAATTTCTCGACCTTGCCGCGCCACCCACCCAGCCGTCTTGCCTGCTGCTCGACATCCGCATGCCAGCCATGAGTGGCCTGGAGTTGCAACAGCTGCTGCGCGAGCGCGGTGTGCATCTGCCGATCCTGTTCATGACCGGGCACGCCGATGTGTCGATGGCGGTCCAGGCCATGAAATCGGGTGCCAGCGATTTCATCGAGAAGCCGTTCAAGGACCAAATGCTGCTTGATGCCGTGGCTGCGGCTATCCGGCACAGTGCCGAGGCGCTGGAGGAAACGCAGCGGCGCGAAGCCGCCGTGGCTGTGCTGGCCGCGCTGTCGCCCCGCGAAAAGGAAGCCGCTCGACTGATCGCGCGTGGCCAACCCAACAAACTGATTGCGGCCAGCCTGGGCATCAGCGAAAAAACGGTGCACATCCACCGCCAGCGCGTCATGGAAAAAACCGCCATCTCATCTGCCGCCGAACTGGCCCGCCTGATGCTGCGGGCCGATCCGGCGGCACTGGATTAGCGCCCAGCGCCTTCAGGCCCGGCGCAGGGTCGCCGGCAAGCCGTTGCGCACCGAGCCACCCGAGACCGAGTCGACCCAGGGTGAGTTGTCAGGGCGAGTCGGGTCGATCAACCCAATCTCGTTGAGGTTCACCCCGGCAGCCAGGCGCGGGTCCTGTGGCTGGCGCGCACTGCCAAGGCGATGCGCCCGAGCACCCAACTCCCGATGGCCGAAGCCATGCTCGAATGCCGCCACCCCAGGCGTGATACCGGCATGCACCATGACCCGCGCCTTGAGGCTGCCAGACGGCGTCGTGATCACCGTCAAATCACCCATCTTCACCCCCAGGCGAGCGGCATCGTCCGGATGGATCAGCACCGGGTTTTCCGGATGCAGGCCAAGCAGGCGGGTGGCGCCAATCGAGTACGGGTTTTGCAACGCCGATTTGTAGCTGACCAGTTGCAGTGGCCACTTGTCCAGGGGATACAGTTTGCGCATCGGCGTGCCGTCTGCAAACGAAGGCTCGATCCAGCTGGCGCAACCGTTGTAGCGTTTGCCCGTCAGGCTGTTGCGCGAAGCACCCAGGTTCTCATTCCACACATGGGACATGGCCTTCATCGGGTTACGCATCCACTGCGCGTTGTCTTCGTCGTACGCATCCTTGCCCGGCTGATAGCGCCCCCCTCTGCTCAGCAGGAAAGCCACCTTGGCCACCTCTTGCGGCTTCAGGGTTTTTTCCAGTAGCGGGCGAATGCGTTCGACACCGCTGAGGCGGATGTCATCCTCGGTGGCATCGGCCACCGGCTCCTTGCCCAGCCAGGCAATGTTGGCGCCACCGCGCAGGTACCAGTCCTCCGGGCCGTTCAGCGCATGGGTCATCCCGTCAGGGTCGCTGATGGCCCCGTCACCAAAGCCGGGCAACTGCATGGCCTTGGCCAGCGCGATGAAGAAGGTTTCCATGCCGATGGCGCGGCCTTCAGGCGTCTTGGCGGCCTTGGGCTCCATGACCGGCCAGCGGGCACCCATCGCCTTGGTCGGTACGCCATTCCAGGCCGACACCCAGCCCCAGCTCTCGTACATCAGCGAATCCGGAATGATGTAGTCGGCGTAAGCGTTGCTCTCGTTGATGAACGGATCCACCGAGATGATCAGGGGCAGCTTCTTCGGATCAGCCAGATCCTTGGCGATTTTGTTGCGCAGGCCGGTCACGCCGTAAAGCGGATTCGACGACCAGAGCACCAGCGCTTTGAGCGCATACGGATAACCGCTGATGCCACCCGGCAGCAGTTCGGTGGTCAAGCCCGGTGCGTTCGGAAACCATGGCGCGGTCGCCGGATAGGGCTTGTTGTCGGCCTTTCTGGCGGCAAATTCGGCCGTTTTTTCGTACGCAACGTTGCGCCCCAACGGCGTCCCGGACGGCTTGACCATGCCGGCAAACGTCGCCAGGTTGTAGCGCGGCCCATCGCCGTTGTCCTTGAACCCGCCACCATTGGCGACAAAGCCGCCTTTCCAGTTGATATTGCCCAGCAGCGCGTTGATGCTCATCAGCGCGTAGGCGTTATAAAAACCGCTGCCGCTCATCATGCCGCCGTGGGCGATGACCGAGGCCCGCTTGCCGTGCGAGGCCAGTTCCTTGGCCAGGGCCACCAGGGTTTCGGACGGGATGCCACAGGCCTGGGCATAGACATCGAGCTCCAGGCGCATCGCTTCTTCACGCAGCAGTTGCAGCGCAGATTTGACCCGAACCGCCTGCCCGCCCACCTGCATCACCGTGTCAACCAACAAGGTGGCCGGACCCTGGGCCTGGTCGCTGAACACCGGCTTGCCCGCGTCGTCCAGACAAACAAAGGCATCACCCTCTTTGTAGCGTTGGTCTTCAGGTAAGTCGAAGCCCAGATCAGAGGCGCGCAAAAAGCGCCGCTCACGTGGATGTTTCGGCTCCACAACCACCAGATGGGTCGCATTGGAGAACGAGGGTTCGCCATTGGCCTTGGCCAACTCGGCATTTGGAAAACTCAGGAAATGGCTGTCGATGCGTTCGTTCTCAAACAGCCAGCGGATGATGGCCATGGCCATGGCGCCATCGGTTCCGGGACGGATGGGCAACCAGCGACCCCGATCGCCGCTGGCGCGGTTGTCGGCGTGGGTCAGCACCGGGTCGACCACCACATAGGACAGTTTGCCCTCGGTGCGCGCCTTGGCCACCAAGGTGCCCTGGCGCTTGAACGGGTTGCCGGCCTGCCCGGGTGCCGTGCCGACAAAGAGCACAAATTCGGCATTGGCAAAATCGGGCTTGCAGTGCGGCATGGCCTTCATGTCGCCGAACAGTGCGCCCGAGCCAGAACGGTAGGAGCCGCCGCAATACGAGCCATGACCGACAAAGTTGAGCGTGCCGTATGACTGCTGGAAAAATCGCCGTGCAAAACCCTCACGACCATCGTTGACACTGGACAGCACCGCCACCTGGTTGACCCGGGGCCCGAGCGCCGGTTGGGTGCTGTCGATGGGCGTGTTCAGATCACGCAGCGCAGCCAGCCCGTCGACATGCCCTTCCCCAAACAGGTCGCCGCCTTCAACCAATTCCTTGACCAGTTGATCAAAGGCGATCGGCTCCCACTGACCGCTGTTGCGCGACCCGACGCGTTTGAGCGGCGTCAGCACGCGATACGGCGAATCAATTTGCTGTGCCACCGCGTTGCCGCGCCCACAAGCCGTGGACCGCCCCGCCAGACCCTGCCCGTTGTGGGCGGAGATGGCCATGAAACTCTCACGCACGCTGGCCTTCATCGGCAGATGCGGATCGGTGGACAGGGGGCTGTAGGGGTTGCCTGCCACGCGCAAGACCTTGCCTGAAGCACGGTCGACGCGCACACGCACGCCGCACATCGTGGTGCAACCCAGGCAAGTCGTGTAACTGATCTGCTGGGCTGGATTGATGGCCAGGTTGCCCTGGCGATCCACGCGGAACTCGGGCGCCGGCGCATCCCCGGCTGTCTTGTGCTTGGGGGCATCCTTCCCCAGGAGCTTGCCAACGACGCGGCCTGCGGTTTCGGAATACCCCACGGCAAAGGCAGCCAAACCACCGAGTGCCAGAACTTGACGACGTTTGCTGATTTTCATGATTGGACTCCTCGGTCTTGGGCCAGATCATTCCAAGGAATGAGACTGGTCAGTACAACGTAAATGGTGAGACACAGACCGACCATGCCGACGATGCCAAGCAGGCCATCGGGCGTCATGGTCAAGGCGTAGTGACGGGTCGTGGCGCCCATCTTGGGCAGGCTCTGGCTGACCATCAGGACAACCCAGCGCACCAGCCAGACACCCTGCAGGGCGAACAGCGTCGGCAGCACCAGCGTATGACGATATGCGCTGGCCAGCCAAAGCGTCAGCACGGTGCTGCCTATCAGCCAGGCGCCGGTGACCCACCAGCTGAACGCGCCCTGCATCGCCGCCAGCGCTTCAGCCGCAGCGCTCGACATCCCGGAGACACCTGACAGCCCCCACGACAGCAACAGCAGCAGCATCGCCCACTGGCAACGCACCAGCCAGCGATTGATCAAAGGCGCACCGGTCTTGCTGCCACTCAAGGCTTCAAACAGGCCGGTCATGCCCAGCCCACCGCTCAGCGCAGTGACAAAAAGAAGCAGCGGCAGCACCGGGCTGTGCCACATGGGGCGGGCCTGCACCACCATCACTTCCATGCCGGTATAGAGCAGGATCAACGCCGCGCCGATACCCCCCAGAAGCGCTGCCGCCTTGATGGCGCCCCGGTTGTCATGGCCGCCGTAGGCCAGCGCACGGTAGACCCGCACAAACCGGTCACCGGATTGGCCCAACGCAGCCAGCTGCGGACGCAAACAGAGCCAGGCGTAAAGGAACAGCCCGCACAGGTAAAGCGGAATGAAGAAGGACCCCCACGCCATCCAGGAGCCCAGGTTCGGGTGCAGGTAAAAATTCAGAAACCGTCCTGGCTGGTGCAAGTCAGCCAGCAAGGCCACCGGGCCGGCCACGCCACAGACCAGAGCCACCAGCAGCGCCCGCCAGGAGACATGACGCCAGTCTGGATGGCGCCAGGCCAGCCCGGGCAAGGACAGGAAAAAGGCACTGGTTGAAATGCCGATCAGAAAGAAATACGTCACAGCCCAAGGCAGCCAGCCCGGCTCCCGCGCAAAACCCAGAACTTCAACCGTGGTGTTCATGTTCATGCTCCTTGTTGGTTCGGCCGCCACATCATGTCAGCGGTAGACGTGCCATCCACCCGCCCCTTGAGGTGGTCATCCAGGCCGATATAAAACACTCTGGGGGAGGTGTTCGCTTCAGGTTTCAGCACTTGAATGTGCCCGCCTGCCGCCTTCAGCCGCTGGCTGATCTCGCTTTGTGGATCACGGGTATCGCCAAAAATACGTGCACCGCCAACGCAGGTTTCGACGCAAGCGGGCAACAGCCCGGCTTCGAGCCGATGGCTGCAAAAAGTGCACTTGTCTGCCTTGCCGGTGTCATGGTTGATGAAACGCGCGTCATACGGGCAGGCCTGGACACAATAGGCGCAGCCCACACACTTGTCGCCGTCCACCAGAACCAGACCGTCCTCTCGCTTGAAGGTGGCGCCCACCGGGCAGACGGGAATGCAGGGCGGCTGATCGCAGTGGTTGCACAAACGCGGCAGCACGGACAGACCGGTTTTGCCGTCCTGGCCCGTTACCGCGTAGGTCGCAACAACCGTACGGAATTGCCCCTCTGGTGAAGCGTTTTCCATGGAACAGGCCATGGTGCAGGCCTGGCAGGCAATGCATCGCCGGGTATCCACCAGCATCGACCAATGGGGCCCGGTCGCTTCTGCCGCCATGGCCGGGACGGCCAGACCTGCGGTGACTGCCGGCAGCGCCGCGAAGAAGGCGCGCCGGGAAAGATCGGGATGAGCGCTCATACAAAACTCCGTTTTTTGATAACGGGGCAAGGTTAAAGTTTGTGCTCACACTTGGAAATCAGAAGAAAAGCACAGCGCCATAGGTAAAAGTTCTTATCCCCGGATCACCTGCTGTCAACACGTTGTCATCGCAAGGACGACAAAGTCGTGGTCTGTGCGACCGATTGGTTTTCGCGCGATGGGCCTTGTCGGCTTGTCCTTCACGCAGCGGCTGGCCGGGCCGGGTTCAAGTCCGACAGGCTGCTAGGGTGTCTTATTCGCATAAATCGGGTTTTCACCTGATTTAACAACACGACCAGCTCCCATAAACTTCTACGAAAAAAGGATGATTCAACAGGGGTCCCTGAAAAAATGCATACCATCTGCACTTTTTCGTCGCAACAGACGGGTTGACAGGACGGCTCATCCATCATGGAGTCATCGCTGGAAGACTGTCATACCTCAAGATACAGATGTCAGATAGCCTCGTCGTTCAAAATCAAAAGCAACACTTGATGGCCGCTCTGACAGACTGGGTTCAGGCTGGCCTGCCCATCACAGAGCTGCCGGCCACTTTGCAGACGCACGTGATGGCCTGTGTGCAGGCCACGGGTCTGGTGGTGGTTGGTCTGGGTGGAACGCTGTGCGTTGGGCAGACACCCCCGCAGGATGTGCTGGCCGACTTGCCCACCTGGCTTGACGCCAGGATCGGGCCTCAGAAGCTATTCACCACCTGCGAGCTCTCACACGATTTTCCGCTGCTGGCAGGATTTCCCGCAGCAGAGACAAGCGCCGGACTTCTGGCGATCCCCCTCAGTGATGACGCTCAGCATCACATGTTCTGGTTTCGCACGGCGGCACCGGCAACTGAACCCGATCATCAGCGTGAACGCAGTTCAGGCGTTCGGTGTAGTTCCTCCAGCGCCTGGTTGGCGGACTGCGTGGACAAGGCTTGCCTGCTGGCGGCGATTTTTCGATCACATCTTGCGTTTCAGAAGTTGCAACAGTCTCAGGCGGCGCAGCGGCTGCATGACAGCATTTTCGATTTTTGCAACGACGCCATCTTGGTCACCGATGCCCAAAATACCATCCTGAGCGCCAACTCGGCTGCGGTCACGCTCACCGGGTACCGCGTTGATGAGTTAGTTGGCGCAACGCCCGCTCTTCTGAAATCAGGGCGCCACGGAACGCCTTTTTACAGCGCCATGTGGCGAATGATCAACTCGACCGGGCGCTGGCAAGGCGAAGTATGGAACCGGCGTAAAAATGGCGAGCTGTGCGCTCACGCACTCTCGATTAAAACCTTGCACAACGAAGACGGTACCGTGTGGCGACGCATCGGGCGGCTGGCCGACATCACCGCGCGCAAGTTGGCGACCACGGCGTTACTGGAAAGCGAAATGCGCTGGCAGTTTGCCGTGGAATGCAATGGCGAAGCCATGTGGGACTGGAATGTGGTTGAAGACAAGATCTTCACCACCGTGGCGGCGGCCGCCGTCCTGGGCTTGCCTGCCCACACCCATACTTTTCAGATTTCCGACATGGTTGCTCGCGTTGTCGCTGACGACCGCCCCAAAGTGCAAGCCGCCATCCACAAGCTCCAGTCGGGCAAGAGCTCGGAACTACAGATTGAATTTCGGGTGTCTGCGCCAGGTGAAGCCTTGCGATGGGTTTCAACGCGCGGCCGGGTCATGACCCGTAACGAGCGGGGGATGCCGCAGCGCGTTGTGAGCATCAGCAAAGACATGACCCAGCAACACATCAAAGAGAGTGAATACCGCAACCAGACCGAGCTGCTGTCACAACAGGCCCGCCTGGTGCTCATTGGCGAAATGGCCTCGATTTTTGCCCATGAAATCAACCAACCGCTGGCCGCCATCGCGGCCTTGGCGGCGGGCTGCAAAAGAAAGGCCGCCGCGCTGCCCGACGTGCGCTTGCTGGCGCAAGGCATTGAAGAGCAGGCGCTTCGCGGTGGTGACATCGCCTGGCGCATGCTTGACTTCTCACGACGACAACGCTCGGGGCGGCGGGCTGTATCGCTGCCACAGCTGGTGTCAAAGATTCCCGGATGGATTGCGCTACAGCATTCCCAGGCTGAAATCGTCGTGGAGATCGATCAGGTCAGCCCGGACTTGCCGCCGATTTATGCCGCCCCGGTAGAAATTGAGCAAGTGCTTCTCAACCTGGTGAGAAACGCGATGGATGCGGGGGTGTCCAACAGCAAGGTCCAGCGCGTGGTCATTTCCACCCAGCTTGATAACGAGCTCAAGCAGGTGGTGGTGGACGTCACAGATTGGGGTTGTGGTTTGCCCGATGCCGAGCTTTTCACAACGATGAAGTCATTTGAGTCGAGCAAGGAGCAGGGTGTGGGCCTGGGGCTCACGGTCTGTATCTCGATTGTCCAAGCGCACGGTGGTCGCATTTGGGCGACAGCCAACCCAGAGGGTGGCACCATCGTGCACTTTAGCGTGCCGCTTTTTGATCCCCATTTGCATCATCAGGCACCCCACCCTGCCCCCCATGGCCATGAAGAAACATGAACGGGAACGGCGTCGCCCTCACTTTAGGGGTGTGACCAAGGTCCGCGCGGGGTGGCCAGTTTCACTGAAAAATTGAACCAAATCATGGATTTATCTGAGCTTTCCAAAGATTGCATCGGCTTGATCGAAGACGATGATGCCGTGCGTCATGGTGTTTGCATCATGCTTGAAGCCCTGAACATCGACGTCAAGCCGTACGCGTGCGCGCGTGAATTTCTGGAAGACACGGCTGCCAGAAAACGCTGCACGTGTTTGATTTTGGATGTCCGTTTGCCCGATATGAGCGGCATCGAACTGCAGAAACAATTGATGTTGCAACCACCGGTGCCCGCCATTGTTTTTATTTCCGGTCACGCCGAGGTGTCGATCGTTGTGGAAGGCATTCGTCGTGGTGCCATTGACTTTCTGCAAAAACCGTTCAAGGAGCAGCAACTCATTGATAGCGTGCAAAAGGCGTTGGCACACGCGCGGGAGACACAGTCCAGCCAGTTGACCAGTGAAGCCACGGAAGAAAAACTGGCGAGCCTGACCGGACGCGAAAGAGATGTCCTCTCCTGGCTTGTGAAGGGTTACCGCAGCAAAGAGATTGCATTGCAGCTGGACCTGTCGCCACGAACCATCGACGAACACCGTCAAAATTTGATGCACAAGTTGCAAGTGACGACGATTGCCGAACTGATGGGCCTGTGCGGGCTGGCCCAGAAAGTCCAGTGAGCCCCTGGCGAGTTCAGCTTAACGTGGGCAGGAAATGCTCGGTCAGATCGCTGAAATCCTGCGCGCCGCGGCAGGTGGGCGCATAGTGGCGAATGGGCTTGCCCGCCATGAAGGCCTCGGCCAGGCGGATGTCATTGCGAATGCCGGACAGGACACGGATCGCACCAAACTGTCGCCCAACTTCGTTGGTCACCGTGCGGTGCAGGCGGATGTTCTCCGCAGCCGTGGTCGGTAAAAAGCCGAGGATTTTCAAGCCTGGGTTGCTGTCGGACTTCACCTTGAACAACACGCGCATCAATTGCCGCACCCCTTCAAAAGAAAGATGGTGAGGGATGTAGGGCACCAGCAGCCAATTGGCGGCATTGAGCGCATTGAGCAGCAGGTTGTCCAGGGAGGGTGGTGTATCCAGAATGACGATGTCGAAACGCTGGGCGATCTCATCCTCCGCCAGGGCCCGTGCCAAACGCCGCTCATCGCGGTCGCCACTGCCGTGTTCAAAACGTTGATCTGCCGGCGCAATCGCCAGATTGGGGTAGGCCGTTTCTTTGATCAAGTCGGACAGCCGGGCATCGGGGTCCATAAAGAGGCGGTGTACGGCGGCTTCGGTTCGGCTCACAGCCAAACCCACCCCCACGGCGCAGTGGCCCTGGGTGTCCAGATCAACCAGCAAGACACGTCGTCCACGGGCCGCCAATTCGGCTGCCAAATTGACCGATACCGTGGTTTTCCCTGTACCCCCTTTGCGGTTGGATACGGCAATCACATGAAGTTCTGACATGGTTTTCGAGTGTCAAGGTGCGCAAAGCGGGCTGTTTCAGGCCAGCGCCTTGACCAAGGCGCGTCTCAAATCTTCGCGCACAAAGGGTTTGGAGAGTGTGGCCTTGACGCCCAGGAGGGTGGCTGATTCAAGGTTGAAGTCAGCACTGATGGAGCGGCGCCCGCCTGACACGGCAATCACCGGGACACTGATATGCCGGCGCGCCAGTTCCAAGATGAAATCGATGCCATCCAATTTGGGCATCAGAATGTCCGTGATGATCAGGTCCGGCGTGCTTCGCTCCAGCATGTTCAAACCCATTTCACCATCGGTGGCGATGCTCACATGATGGGCGTCCAGCGTCAGCATCTGCACCAGCATGCCTCGAAACTGCTCGTCATCGTCAATTACCAGGATGTTCGCCATGTTGTTCCTCTTTCTCTGCTTCATTACATGCCAGCAAAGGCAATACGACCTTAAATTCGGTACCCCGTTGTTCGCCACGTGTGCGGCTTTCCACCTTGATGTTTCCCCCAAGACTGGTGACGATCCCGTACACCACCGACAGCCCCAAGCCGCTGCCCTTGCCGGGCGCTTTTGTCGTAAAAAATGGATCAAATACCCGGTTCAGCGCTTCGGGCGAGATGCCGGATCCGTTATCAGAGACAGACAAGCAGATGTGTTGCGCCGCCTGTGCGCCAGCAGCGTGTTGAGGTGAAACATCCGAGAGCGGTGCCAGACGGATCATGATGCTGCCATGGTCATCCATGGCATCCGCCGCATTGATGCAGAGATTCATGATGATCTGCTGAATCTGGGACGGGTCAGCCCAGATGCGGGCGTGCTCAACTTCCGCAACAAAAACAAGCTCAACACTGGGCAGCAGCGATGCACGCAGCAAGGCGATGACTTCCGGCACCTCCCTGACCACATCCACGGCCATCGCCTTGGCGGGTGACTGCCGCGCGAAAGTCAGCATTCTGGCCACCAGATCCCGCGCGCGAAAACTCGCCTTCAGAACTTGTTCGATGTTGTATTTGCCGGGCTCGCCCTCCTTGAAACTGTCGCCTGCCATTTCTGCGAAGCCGACGATGCTGCCCAGCAAATTGTTGAAATCGTGGGCGATGCCAGCGGCCAACGTCCCGATGGCTTCCAGCTTGCGCGATTCTTCCAGCCGGGTATTGACCATGTTTTCATAGCGACTCTGCATTTGCTGTCGGAAAGCCAAGCCATACGCCATGGACATCTCCATCAAAGGCCGCGTCATTTGACTGGCGATTTGTGCCAGCCCCAGCTGGGGATGCGCGTCTGCCAGCGCCATCACAGCCAGGTGGTGCATGTTGGTCAGTTCGTCCGGTGGAATCCCCTGGTCGACCGCAGCGCGGCCCAACTCAAACGCCTCGGTCAGTTGCCCCTCGATGTTGTCGTCCGGGGCGGCCAACGCCACGCTGGCCAAGATGTCGCAATACCGCTGTGCCACAGATGGCGCGGTGCTGGACTCGCGCGTGCTCCGAGGTAGGTCTGCACGCATAGGGTTCTTGGGGTTCTGGGTGTCCACACGCATTCAATGGCGATACAGCAGCAAGGCAGCATCGTCATTTCTGTCGGCCAGAGACTGCAGCATGCTGGCCGCCCGGTCTTCTGCCAAGTCAGGGGTGTGCAGCATGGCGGCGCGGATGTCTGTGAATTCATCCAGCCCATCTGAAAACAAGGCCAATACGTCGCCAGGAAGGATCGTGAATTGTTCTGAATTGAGCCGACGATAACCGCCACCCACAATACCGCGTGCGGCACCAAAACGACAGTCTTTCTGGCTGGTCATCAACAGCGTTCGGATGTTGCCAACCGCCGCGATGGTGGTGATACCGCTGCTTTTCTGGATGACAGCCACGGTCAACGCCGCGCCGCGCGTCGCCTGCAAACGCGCATCACAGCGCGAGAACACGGCTTCCAGGGGCTCGTCCAGCGATGAGCCAATACAGGCCATGGCTATTTCCGCCGCCAGCGCCGCTTCCGGGCCATGACCCAGACCGTCAGCCACCGCGACGATGAACTTGTCAGGGGTGTCCCACCAACCACAGCGATCACCGCACGCTGTCTCACCGGACATGGGCAGGGTGGCACATGAAATCATCGCTCGCACCATTTCCGCGCAATCACTGAGGTGCCACGCCCGATCTCGGAGGTGATTTCGAATTCATCCATCAGTCGCTTGACGCCAGGCAGGCCACATCCCAGGCTGCCGCTGGTGCTGAAGCCGTCGAGCATGGCGCGTTGAACATCCGCAATACCCGGCCCCTGATCGGTGGCCGCCAGCTCGATGCCACGCGGGGTGTCGGTCACATGCGCGCTGAACAAGCCGCCACCCGCATGAAAATACACGTTTGCGGCAAGCTCAGACGCTGCGGTTGCCACATAACAACTGCGAACCTTGTCGAACCCAATGGCATCCGCCAGGTTTCGGGCGCAACGTGCCGCGTGCGCGATGTCACACTCCTCGGCAATCACCAAACTGATGCTGTTCATTTCAACTTCTCGCGCAGCCTCTCTCTCACCAGCATGATGCTGATGGTCGTCAGTCCGGGCACAGATTCGATCGAAAAACTGTCCATCAACCGACGGGTACCCGGCAAACCGGCGCCCAGTCCATTGCTGGTGCTGAAACCGTCTTTCATCGCCATGTCAATGCTCGGGATGCCCGGTCCGTGGTCTTCCACAATAACCCGGATGCGGATGTAGTCATCGTCAGAACAATCACTGAGTGTGCAGGTACCACTGCCCGCGTACTGGATCACGTTGCGCGCCAACTCGGACACGGCTGTGGCCAGGCGTGTTTGATCGGCCACGCCGAGGTCAAGTTGAGCCGCCAGGGCGCGCACCGAGCCACGCGCTTTCACAATGTCCTGTGGCCCGGCAATCGCGATTTGCTCAAGGCTATGCGCGCTGTACATCATCTTCTGCGCCATCCAGATCAGCGTCCCCGCGTTTGCTGATGAGTTGCTTGAGCATTTTCAAGCCCTGGTCAAGATTGAACGAGCAGTCGGCTGCAATCAGATCGCGCCCCATTTCCACCAGGGTCATGGCGACGTAGGGGCGGATGCCGCAAATGATGACCTCTGCACCAAGCAGCCGGGCCATGCGGGCGGTGTCGTTGATGACGCGGGCCATGAACGAATCCACCACGTCAAGCGATGTGATGTCGATGGCGATGCCCAGCGTTTCCGTCTCTGCGATGGTGTTGACCACATCGTTTTGAAACTGCAGCACATCGTTGTCGGACAGGTCCGTCTGGATGGATGCCAGCAAAATTTTGCCAAGCCGAAGTATCGGAATTCTCATTTGCCGGCCCCCTCAATGGGGACGATGCGCCGGCCTATCGCCTTCAATGCCTCGGCCACACCGGCACGCAGTGAGGCGCGGGTGAGCACCCCCTCAAAACCCACGCCCAACTTGGTCAGCGTCAGGGCGCCAGCGGGGCTGATACCGGTCATGATGATCCGTGTGCCCAACAACTGGGCGGCATCCACCGTCTTCATGATGTGTCTGGCCACACTGGTATCGACCACGGGCACCCCGGTGATGTCAATGATCGTGACCGTGGCTTCGTAACGGGCAATGGATTCCAATAACCGTTCCGTGAACTGGCGAGCGCGAAGCGTGTCAATGACCCCGATCATCGGCAGGATCAACACTTGGTCCCACAGGCGGATGACCGGCGTGGAAAGCTCCATCAACGACAGACTTTGTTGCGAGATAATTTTTTCACGCGTCTCGACGTAGGTCTCAAACGTCAGCAACGACAACCGATCCAAGACGCTGTCAAGCACTCTCAGGCAGGTGGCCAGGTGCGAGACATCGTCCCGGAGTTCCGTCACCAAGCGCGTGGTGAGAACGTTTTTCAGGACCAGGACAAACTGGGAGGTGTCAGACGGTTTGAAACCCGCTTTGGCACGCCCGGCGCTCAGTTCGCGGACGGTGGCGGCCAACGGGCCATTGGCCGCAATTTCCGGGGTGGCATCACCCACTTGACCGGCAAAAACAACCGCCAGTTCTGTGATCAGTTGGTTGGCCAGTTGCTTGATCACGCCTTGATCCACTTCTTTGGGGTAATGACGCTCCCAGAGGGTGATCAATTCAGTCATCCACAGCTCAAAAACGATGCTGCGCTGATCCGTCAGCTGACGAACAATGGATTCTGGGGCGTTGGTGGTCATGGTGCGTTATCCAATTACGAGACGTTAAAACAATTCAAATTTCGGCAAGCTGTCGGCATCACCCTGGTCATCGGCCGCGGCATGTCGGCTTTCACCCGCCACATAGCTGTCAAGCACTTCTTGCATTTTGGTGGGGAGCGTTTTGAAGTCCACGGGCGTGCCACCCAATCGCTGCGGCAATTGGGCCAGCACCTCATTGCGGCGGGTGATCGCCGCGCAAGCTCTTTCGATGCGTTGACGCGCCACATCCTGAAACTGGATGTGGCCCAGCATGTCGGAAATTTCACTGGCCAGACCGGTGTTGTGCTCGGTCACCACCACAAACAAGGTTTTGTAGTACTGCCGAATGTCGTCATAGTTCTCTTGCAGCCGATGAATCGCCCCGATGATCGCGCCCGCATCCAGGATCTGCTGCTCGATGGGGCTGTCGGCCAGGCCCTGTTGCATGGTGAGTTGTGCGCCTCTGAGCCCGTTTTCGATCATCGCCGCGGCGTTGGCCGAACTTTCCGACAGCTTTTTTACCTCGGAGGCCACCACCGCAAAACCACGACCGGCCTCACCCGCGTGCGCCGCTTCGATGGACGCGTTGAGTGCCAGCAGATTGGTTTGAAGGCTGATGTCTTTGATCAACTGGGTGAAAGCACCCAGGGCGTTGATTTCCTTCAGGGCCGACTGTTGAATCACCTCCACATCTTCGCGGATCATCTGTGGCAACTTGTTCACGAACTCGCTGATGCGGGTGATGGATTCAACGCTGGCCTCAATCTCGCCTTCCATGTTTTGAGCAGACAGATTGGAGTTACCGAGGTAACCCACCAGATTGGCAGCCGAGTCGTTGAGTTTGCGCACCTGCTGGATCAGGGTCATGGCAGCCGCATCGGTGTCTTCAACCACCACCTTGAGTTGCGCGTCAATCGCCTGGTCAAGCTGGAGGTGGGTATCAATCACCTGCTGGGTTTGCTCACCCACCGCCGACATGAAGTGCCAAAGTGCTGCGAATTCCTTGCGGGCAAACGGCCAGGCCATCAAAACCGTCAACGGAATGAAGGTCAGCATGGACAAGGCCGAGGTGATGGTGATCTGCTGGGCGTAACTCAACTGGGCTGGTTGGAGCACGTTGTCAAGCAGCCAACCCGAAAACAGGTGGCCGATCAGGCAAGCAATCGCAATGGCAGCGAACGCGGCGCCAAACAATTTGGGTAAAAAACCCGGACGCGGGAACGGATATTTCTGCAAAGCCACGGACCTATCTTCAGGCACCAGGCAAGACCTGTTTGATGATTTTCAACAAGTCCGACCCACCTACCGGCTTGACCAGCCAGCCCGTGGCCCCCAGCTTTTTGCCTTCATCCCGCTTGGCGGCCTGGCTCTCGGTGGTCAGGGTCAGAATCGGTGTAAACCGAAAACCCGGCAAGGCTCTGACGTTCTTGATGAGTTGCATGCCATCCATGTTCGGCATGTTGACATCGGTGATGATCAGGTCTGGCTTGATGCCACCCTTGAGTTTGGTCATGGCCTTGACGCCGTCTTCCGCCGTCACCACGGTGAATCCTGCAATTTCCAGATTGTTTTTCACGCTCATCAACATGGTTGCCGAGTCGTCCACGATCATGATGGTTTTTGCCATTTTGATTTTCCTTGCTACATTGCTTGGGACATGCCCATAAATATGATGTCTGCTGGGCAGGCCTAGCACCTGGCATCCAACGCTGACTTTAACCAATCCGTGAACGCCTCATCCTGGGGCCAGGCGCTGATGACTGCCTTGGCGGCCATCAGGACCTGCAAGTTGGCGGGATGCAAATGGGTACAGGCCACCAGATCGACCCGGGCGCCCGGGCGCTTCTGAAGCCATTCCAACAGGCTTTCGGCCTCCTCCACACTCACCACGTCCTTGAAAACGGCCTGTTTTTTGGTGTATTCGATCGCCATTACAGGATCTCCTTGACATTGAGCACCATCAGCACCGAGCCGTCCCCCATGAGCGCAGAGCCGCAATACGCCGACAGCCCGGCCAGAACACCCGCCATGGGTTTGAGGATGATATCGATCGTCTCGCGGAAATTGTCCACGATCAGCCCCACAGGTTCGTCATTCACGCGCACCACCAGCACGGCCAGCTCGTCTTCGGCGTTGGCCATCTGGTTAGCCTCCAGTCCGAGCAGGGTATTGATCGACTTGAGGGGCACGATGCGCCCACGCAAAACCGTGGCCAGGCTCTTTTTGATGGTGCGGATGGCGCTGCGTGGCACACGCACGGTTTCCACCACACAGTCCATCGGCATGCCAAAAATTTGACCATCGGACTCGACGATCATGACATTGGTGACAGCCATCGACAGCGGCAAGGACAGACGAATGCGCGTTCCCTTGCCTTGTTCACTGTCCAGCACCACGGTGCCGTTGACTTTTTCAACGGCCGTTCGGACCACATCCATGCCAACGCCGCGCCCCGAGAGGTCGGTAACCGCGTCCACCGTGGAGAAACCCGAGGCAAACACCAAATTGACCGCGTCCTGGTTGCTGATCCGCTCCAGCGCGACCTCGTCAATGAGGCCTTTTTCATAGGCTTTGCGTTTGATCACCTGGGGATCAATGCCTTTGCCGTCGTCACGAATTTCGATGATGACCCGGTCTGACTCCTGGCTGGCCCGGATGGTCAGGGTGCCTGCCACCGGTTTGCCCGCGGCTCGGCGCACCTCGGGACTCTCAAAACCATGGTCCAGGCTGTTGCGCACAATGTGCACCAGGGGGTCACCCAGCGACTCAATGATGTTTTTGTCAGCCTCGGTGTCTTCGCCCTCCAGGACCAGATTGACCTCTTTACCCAGTTTGCGAGAGATGTCGCGCACCAGGCGCGGAAAGCGCTGAAACACGAAAGACACCGGCATCATGCGTACCTGCATGATGGCATCCTGCATCTCTTCTGCAATGCGGTTGATGACGGCGTACTGTGCCTTGATTTCACGCGACAGATCCCGCACACCGTAGATACTTTCCGCACGTCCTGCCAAATAAGGCAGGGCATTTTTCGACACCACCATTTCGCCAATCAGGTTCATCAGGCGATCGATCTTGGCTTGGTCCACCTTGAGACTTTTGGGTCCTGTCACGGCATCTTCTGCCCGGCGGCCAAACTTGGCGTCGGTGTCGAGCGATGGGCTCGCATCTCTGAGCGGAACCATGTCGGGTGTAACTGCGGCCAGCGGCGCTTGCGCCTTGGCAGCTTGGGCCACGCCCACGTGGTCCGGCGACAGCTGCAGCGCACCGAGTGCGCTGTTGGCCAGCCAGTTCAGCAAGGCATCGGGCGATGCCTGATCCAGCGCTGTGGCCTCGGCCGCATGCAGGCCCGGCAGCGCGGTAACGTCACCCCGTGCCCGGACCAGCCCGGCCAGTGTGGCAGCAACCGCTTTGATGCGACCCAGATGCCAGTTCTCCTTGATGGGTAGCGCCAGAATTTCCCGTTGCGCAGCAACCAGTGCCGAGAGCGTCTCCACCTCGGCCGGTGACAGACCCTGGGTGATGACATGGGGGTCGGCCTGCGCCTCAAGACGGGGTTGCTGTTCCGTTCGTGCCAACACATCCCACTGGGGCGCTTGCAAAAAGCGCAATGAGGTAATCAGTGCGGTGAGGGCCTGGGTGTTCTCAGGCTCATACGCCAACACCAGCAACAACCAACGCAAGGCTGACGACAGCCACAAGTCGGGGTTGGAAATTTCCAGCATGGTCTTGGCGGCACGTGCCAACCCTTGCCAATTGCCCGCCTCCAACAATTGGAGCGCATCGAGCACAAAGTCTTCGTAAACCGGGCCACCGTTGGGTTCGCCTTGTGGCAACACCAAGGCCAAAGGCGCCACCGGCAGCAGGCGGATTTGATCTGGCATGTAGCGGTAATACACGTCGAGTTCGGCGCGTGGCGCAATGGTCAACAGATGGAACCCCAGCACACAGCGGTAGGCATCCAGCTCGGCAAGCATGGGCCACGGCTCACGGGCCGTGACACGGCCCCACACAACGCCGGGGGTGTTTCTCGCCTGAAAAAAAGGATCGTCGCCCTGAAAAAAGCACTCTTCTGAGGGTGTGTAGTCCAACCAATGCAGATCATCACCCTGCATGGCGCGGCGGTACGCGTCCATGCGCACCGCCTCTGGCATCAGGTCCATCGGCACAGACTTGAGATCTGGTTGGGCCCCTGATGCCGTGTCGGTTGCGCCTTCGGGTGTCGCCTCAGAGGCTGCGTCGGCATCGCCCGCTTCCATGCGGGTGATCAATTGCCGCAGTGATTCTGCCAACTGGGCTGAATCGGCCGCATGACTGGCACCCACGCTGCCATTGCGTTCAATTTCTTCACACAACATGCCCACAAAATCCATGGCATCGAGCAGACGGTCTGCCAAATCCTTGGAATAACTGATTCGGCCATGGCGCACGCCGTCCATCAGGTCTTCACCGGCGTGAAGCACACGCGTCATTTCCGGAAACTCAAACAGCCCGCTGTTGCCCTTGAGGGTGTGCACCATGCGAAACAGCGATGTCATCAACTCTGAATCTTCAGGTGCCTCTTCGAGTTGCATCAACTTCTCGCCGATGCCCTGGAGGAAGTCCCGCGCCTCTGACAAAAACTGCTCAAGCAGCGGGTTCATGCTGCGCCCCCGATCAGCATCTTGACCTGCATGAGCAAGCGCTCGGGTTTGACTGGCTTGACCAAATAGTAGTTGGCACCGGCCACATAAGCGCGGGTGAGATCATTGGTTTGCGCCTCGGTGGAGATCATGATGGCGGGGGCCTGAACCATGTCTTGCCCCCTGAGCTCCCGCAGAAACCCATAACCATCCAACTTGGGCATGTTGATGTCCACCACATACAGCTGAAAGGAGTCCTGTAGCGCCTTTTCCAGCGCTTCAATGCCGTTCACCGCCTCTTCAACCTTGTAGCCTGCGGCTTCCAATATGTTGCGGTGGTACATGCGTACCGTTGCCGCGTCGTCAACAATCAGGATGCGTTTCATCGAGCCTCCAGGGGTTTTTGATAAACGATGGCTTCGGGAAACTTGCGCACCTTGTAGAGCGACGAAAAACGGCTCATGGATTCGGAATGTCCCAAACAGATAAAACCGCCAGGTTTCATGGCATCGTAAAAAGTCTCCGCCGCCGCTTTGCGCGACACATCGTCAAAATAAATCAGCAGATTGCGGCAAAAGACGATGTCGAAATCACGGTAAGCGCGGGTGTCTGCGCGATCAGACAGGTTGACCCGGGTGAAATCGACCGCTTGCTTCAAGTCATCGGAAATCAGGTAACCGTCCAGGTGTGCGGTGAAGTATTTCCTGAGCAGGTGTTCGGGCAAATGCTGAACCGAGCGCTTGGAGTAAAACCCTTTTCGCGCCTGGCTCAAGATTTGGGTGTCGATGTCGGATGAGACGATTTCGATATCCCACTTGGCGATGCCCGCCCAATATTCCAGCAGATAGATGGCAATCGAATACGGCTCTTCGCCCGAGGACGACGGAATGGCCCAGATGCGTATCGGCTTGCTGTCTTGCTTGCGGGTGATCAGGTCGGGCAAGATGGAATTGACCAGGCACTGAAACTGGTACTCCTCGCGGAAGAAGTAGGTTTCATTGACGGTCATCAAATTGGTCAAATGCTGCAACTCTTCGCCCGACGCTTCAAAACGCAGCATGGTGAAGTAATTGCGAAAGCTGCCGCTTTGCGTCGCCTCAATGCGATCGATCAAGCGTTTGTCAACAAAATAGCGCTTGGACAACTCGAACTGAATACCTGTTTTCCGGTAGAAAAACTCGCGGAATTTCTCGAAATCCTGTGCGGTGATACTGGGTTCAGTCATAACTGGCTCGGGGTTGCGCGCACAAGAGCTCAATCGCCATTGATGCGTTTTAACGCCAGATCCGTGGCGAACTGGATATACGGCTCGTCGGGAAAACGCAGGTTGAGCCGCTTGAGCGGCTCGCGCGCAGCGGCCGTACCCACCTCACCCAATAAATCGACCGCGGTAGCACAGACGTTGAGCAACGGGTCTTGCTCAATGACGGTGATCAACCAGGATTCAACCTCCGGGTGCCGCAGGGACTCCAGAATGTTCACCGCAAAGATGCGCACATCCGCATCAGCGTCCTGCAACAGCACGCGCATGATGGAGGCAACTTCTTCAGGCAGCTGCTTCATGGCTTCAATCGCTTCGTTGCGAAGCGATGCGTTTTCGCTTCTGAGGCACTGCACCAGGCCCGCCACCGCGACCTCGTCACCCAAAGCGGTCAAGGTGCTCAGGATCACCTCCCGAACGGAGACATCGTCCTCGCAGTTGAGTCGCCGCACCAGCGCTGCCGATGCCTGCGGGCAGTCGGTGAGATCACGCGCAGCCCAGCGCCGGGCGGTGGGGTTGGGACTGTCGAGTTCGGCTTCCAGGTTGGCACAGTCTCGCGGCTGCTTGCGTTCGTCGTCGGCAATCGGTCCAACGGGTTGACTTTTGACAAAGGCCATGACGCTTTTACCTCCCCGCCCAGGTGTTGATCTGGGCCGCAATTTTTTCCGAGTGCAACACCAGGGTGGCACCACCACGGTCAATCAATTCAGCGGGCATACCAAACACCACGGCCGATTCTTTCGATTCGGCAATCGTGCGGCCACCGCTTTTTTTGAGTTCCGTGAAAGCATCGGCACCGTCATATCCCATGCCCGTCAGCATCACACCAATCACCCTGGACGGATCACAGTGTTCCAGCACGGAGCGGCCAAGCAGCTCCACGGACGGATGCCACAAATACTCCCTCGACTCTGGCTTGGGCAGAACCGTCAGTTTGCTGCCACGCATCGTCACCACCATGTCGGCACCACCCTTGCCGATGTAGACATGACCGGGCTCAATGGGCATCGGATGGCTCGCCTCCAGCACGGTCAGCTTGCAAATGGCATTCAGGCGATCCGCAAACGGCTTGGTAAACGAGGCCGGCATGTGTTGGGCAACCAACACCGGCCACGGAAAATTCTCAGGCAACAGCGGCAAGATATCTTCCAGCGTGCGTGGCCCCCCTGTGGACACACCGATGATCACCACACCGTCGCCAACCACGCCCCGGCGAATCACCACAGGCCGCGGGGCAGGCTTTTCACGTTCTTCACGCAAACGCTGCGCCAAGCCGCGCACACTTGAGCCCTTGCCTTTCACCCTGGCCCGAGCCGCTGCGCGAACCTTGTTCACCAGTTCTTCTTTGATCTCACCAATCGACAGCGAAATGGTGCCGCCAGGCTTGGCAATGTAATCAACCGCACCCAGATTCAAGGCCTCAAACGTGGCCAGCGCACCCGTTTCTGTCAAAGACGAGACCATGACCACCGCCACCGGGCGTTCAGCCATGATCACGGACAAGGCCGTGATCCCATCCATTTCCGGCATGTTGATGTCCAGGGTGACCACATCGGGCTGGAACTCACGGTTAAGCACCACCGCTTCCTGACCGTTCCTGGCCTGTCGAATCTGGAAATCACTTTCACCTTCAAAAAGCGTGGCCAACTGGCGACGCATCAGTGCCGAGTCATCGACGATTAGTAGCTTGATCATGGGTCTGTTTGGGCGCCGGTGAATCGAGTTTAAGCGGTCAAGTTGGCAAGGTCAGCCATGTCCCGGCTCTCCACCAGGTGTGCCGGGGCAATCAGTTGCACCATGCGTTTTTGCTTCTCCAGGTTCGCCATGCGCGCCAGCAATTTGCCTTGTTCACTGGACAAACGCGGTGCCGCTTCAATGGAAGACTTGTGAATCTTCAGCACCTCGGCAACAGAGTCAACGATGAAACCCGTTCGCGTGCCTTCGATCAAGAAGACCATCACACGCTGGCGATCTGAGCGCTCCACCGTGGGCAGACCCAGGCGACGCCGCAGGTCGATGACAGGCAGTACGGCACCGCGCAGATTGATCACCCCCTCGACAAACGCAGGCGCCTTGGGGACATGCGTGAGAAGCTCAGGCACCCGAACGATTTCCTGCACGCTGTCGATGGGTACGCCAAATTCCTCTTTATCGAGGCGGAAAACGACCACCTGTTCGTCGTCGTCATTCGACGCGTCATCGTCTTCGACGTTAACGCGCTTTTTGTAACTGTCCGAATCGTCCACGGTTTTCAATGCCTCCTTGATGGCGGAATGGCTGAACAAATTGCCAGCGGAAATGATGGACACCAGGCGTTTGCCGCCATCGAGTCGGCAAATCTCAGAGATATCGCTCATGCCGCCCTCACGGGCCAACAAGCTGGGCATGGCGTCCACATCCGATTTGGCAACACGCAACACCTCGTTGACACTGTCCATCACGATCCCGACCGAGGCCGCACCCAGCGCGACCACCACGATGCGGCTGTGCTCATCAGCCGATTGCGGCGGCAGGGCAAACATGCGCCGCAGGCTGACCAGGGGCAACAAACGGTTGCGCAATGTCATGACCCCCAACACATGCGATTCCGAATGGGGCACGTGAACAATCGTGTCAGGCACCTGGACAATTTCTTGCACATCCTCAATGGTGATGGCGTATTCCTGTCCCGCCACATCAAAGCTCACCAGTTGCAGCTCGTCGCTGGTTTCGTCGTCGTCCACCTCCGTGTTGACCGCCGTGACACTGGCCAACGAGGCACTTTTGGCAACGGCGGCGATCTCGGTGAATTCCTGAGCGATCAACTTGGCGAAGTCCAGCACCATGATCATGGCATGACCACCCACGTCCTTGATGATGCCTGACAGCAGCTCGGTGTTCACGGTTCCCTGGATCGAGCCGACACCTTCGATCTTGCTGCTCTCCACACCGACGACGCTGGCCACCTTGTCCACCACAAAACCCAGCGGTTGACCAAAATCGATCACCAGCGCACGCGACGCGTCATCATGCAGGCGCTCTGCAAACCCAAACACCCGCCGCAAGCTGATGATGGGCAGCACCTTGCCACGCAAGTTGGACAGGCCATCCAGCGTCGCGGGTGCCAGCGGCACCCGAACCACCTCCGGAACCCGGATGATCTCTTGCACCGGCGCCATGTCCACCGCAAACACCTCATCGCCGGTGATGAAGGTCACAAACTGGCGGATGTCGGACACCTGTCCAACACCATCGTCAGCGCCAGGGTCGGCCGCCGTGCCCTGCAGCACGGCGCCCGCTGGTCCTTGATTTTCATTGCTCATCGTCAAGCTCCTGGATCAGTTGCTTTGCAGTTCGTCGGCGAGGGAAGCAATCTCTTCAATGGCGGCGGCCAGTTCTTCGGCACCTTGTGCCTGCTGCTTGGCCGCCGAGGCTGATTCGGTGGCGGCCTTGTCGGCTTCCTGGGCGGCTGCAGCGATTTGTTCAACACCTTTTTTAACCTGCGCGATGGCAGCAGAGATTTCGACCGAGGCACTCAGGATTTCTTGCGTGCCTTTTTCCAGTTCCGCCACATCGGCTTCCACAACGACCAGGTTGGCCGTGCTGGTTTTGGCTTTTTCCACTTCACTCACCGCCGCGACGGCAATTTCATCGAGGTCACGTCCGACAATGCCAATCTGATCTTGCACGGCCTTGACCAGGTCCTTGATGCGATCGGCATTTTCGGCGGAGTCGTGGGCCAGATTGCGAATGTCGGTGGCCACCACCACGAAGCCCTTGCCGAACTCGCCCGCCCGTGCCGCCTCGATCGAGCCATTGACGGCCAGCATGTTGGTCTGGATGGAGACGGTGGTGATGGCATCGACAATTTTGTCGATCCGGCGTGACACCAGTTCCAAGTCCTTGATCTGCTTGATGCTGCGCTTGGAGGACTCGGCAGAGGACGAAATGCCGGCGCTCAGGGCATCAATCGAGGTCTTGTTCACCATCAGCAGTTTCTTGATGGCGGCCACCTTGGCGGCACCGCTCTCAGCACGCGCCTGCGCCAGTTCCAGGCCCTTTTCAATTTGTGTGATGGCTGCCGACGCTTCAGACGTGCCGGCTGACTGCACTTCAGCGCCCTTGCGGATCTGTTCGATGGCTTCCATGATCTGGGTGCCCGAGCGGTTGATTTCCGCCACAGCGGACGACAATTCCTCGGCCGCAGAGGCGACCTCCTCCGCACTCTTGGCCACATCGGTCGACGTTTTCAGGTCCTCGGCCAATTCGGACAGGCTCTGCGCGGCCTGTTCACACTGCGCCAGGGCCTGAGACTGCTCGGCCACGGTTTTGGCCGACTGTTCGGCAGCGGCAGATTGCTCTTCAGCAGCAGCGGCGATGTCTTCCGAGCCCTTCAAAGCCTGCTGCGCGGCAACCTTGGATTGCTGGGCACTGGTGGCAATGTCGCGCACACCCTTGACGATTTCCACCGTGTCGATGCTGATCTGGTCCAGCTGCGTGGTGATGATCTTGCCGTTTTCAACTTCACCCTCGACCTTTTTGGCGGAGTTGCTGATGCCTTCCGCAATGACCGTGACTTCCTGCTGAATTTGCCCGACCAGGTCCTGGATCTGCTTGGCGCTTTTCTCCGAGGTCTCGGCCAGGGTGCGGACTTCATCGGCAACCACGGCAAAGCCCTTGCCATGTTTGCCGGCGCGGGCTGCCTCGATGGCGGCGTTCAAGGCCAGCAAATTGGTTTGGTCCGCGATACGTGCCACCGCTTTGACAATGTCGCCAATGCTGGCGGCTTGTTTTTCCAGTTCCGCCACCATGGCAACCGACGCGTTCTGGCGCTGGGCAGCCACGCCGACGGCGGTGACCATGGTGATGATGTCACCGCTGGTCTTGGCGACCAAAGCCTGGGTTGCCTCACCTTTGGCTGAACTCATGTCGGCATTCTGAACTTGACGCAGGATCGCGACCTCCACCTGTTTGAAGGCCGTCAAGGATTCGTGGGCGGCACCCGAGGCTTCTTCAGCACCGGTGGCGATCTGGTCAGACGCACGTTTGAGTTCTTCGGCGGCCGATGCGGCCTCGTTGATGCCTGAAGACAATTGCCCGGTGGCCGCTGCAATACGCTCAGCCGCCTGCTGTTGCTTGGCCAGCGTGCGCGCTTTCCTGCGCTGATCTTCCGCTTCGCGTGCGATGGCAGCAGAAGATTTACCTTCAGCGAGGGCTGCGACTGAAGGCTTTGTAGCGGACTTTTTCAAGAGGGCCATTCCGAATCTCCTAGACAAATAGTGTGTGAAATAAAAACGAGTCTTGCGGCTGTAGAGTGCAACCAATCTGCTGCAAGGCCCGGTTTAACAGCCTGCCCTTGCTTGACCAAGCTTACATGAGCCTTCCAATTTTGAACACCGTAGTGTTGACGGAGCCACCCCCGTAGAAACTACGGGGATTCACAACCCCGAGACGCCCTCAGCCGCTCCCAAGCCCGCGGCGCCACCCTCGCCCGGACAACGCGGCCCCATGCCTGGACAAATTCATCCATGCTGCCCCGCCCACGCTGACATCGCGCCCGACAGCGGCTCACCGCCTGGCAGCCGGACAAATTTGTCCGCGCCCGCCGCGTTGACAAATCACAAAACCCAAACATAACAAGGACTTAAAAGCAGATCCGGGTCTGGCACCAAGCTTGCGAAAGATTCGCATGCCCTACCCCGTCACCGCCCCTGCCGAACACCGCGATGTTTTGACCATCGCGCAGCAGCTTGCGCGATACCTGCGGGATCACCCGGATGGCTGTGACACGGCCGAGGGTATTGCCCGCTGGTGGATGGACCCCCTTGAGGCGACGGTACCGGAGGTGATGATGGAAGCCGCCTTGGCATGGATGACCGCATGCCAGTTGATGGAAGCCCTGCACGCCGCCGACGGACGGATTCGCTACCGGCTCGCCAGCGACGCCGCCGACATCGACGCCAAACTGGCGGCCATGGTGCGCGACCCCCACTCGGTCTTGCCCTGCGACACCGCGCAACAGCCCAGGCAGGTGCACTGATGGCCAGCATCTCTGCCATCCACGCCCTGACCAGCGGCCTGGCCCAACTGCTGTCGCGCAGCTACCAGCTGCAGCCGATTGCGGGCTTGAGCTGCAAGTTCGAACCGGCCGGTATTTCCGACTTCAAGAAACTCGATGGGCAAGACGCCAAGGTCACCATCTTGCTGTACCGCATCACCCACAACGAACATTTGCGCAACCGTCCGCCCGCCACCTTGCCAACCGGGCGCCCGGCGCCACTCACCATTAACGCCCACTTGCTGATCACCGTGTGGGCCGATGCCGCGCTCAAGGAACAAAGCCTGCTGGCCTGGACGCTGCGCGAGCTGCACATGCATCCAGTGCTGGACCGCAGTGTGTTAACCGACATCGGTGGTTTTGGCGCGGGCGATATCGTCTCGTTGGCGCCTGAGGAGCTGACGCTCGATGACCTAAGCAAACTCTGGCAAGTGCTGGTGCCGCCAATGCGCCCGTCGCTGGGGTATGTGGCCCGCAATGTGATGCTGGATCTGGACCCGGTGCCAGACTTTGCGCCGGTTGCCGCCGTGCGGCTGATGCTGGACGACGACGTCGCCACCGTGAGCGGGGGTGCGCCATGAACGAATGCATCGACCGCCGTGTGTTTGGCGCCATCGAATTCGTCCATGATTTGACGGACGCCCGCGTGCTGGAGCCGCTGCAGGTCACGGCCCCCGCTGGCCTGACCTTGCTCAGAAACCGCAGCGGCCTGTATGTGATCCGCACCATCGAGGGTGAAGACGACTACACCCGCCGCTTTGATGACCCGCCAAATCGTCCAGCGCGCCTGCCGTTCACGCTGAATGTGCAAGACCCGCAGGCCTGCTTCCTGCCGCAAAGCTTCACCTTGCTGCTGCCGCGCTGGCTGGAAGCGCCCGGGGCGCCGATTGACGATGCCGACAACGCCTTGCGCCCGGTGTCAATTCGCTTGATCCCTGGCGCCGCCCTGCCGTTGCGCGCCACCTGGGCGGTGCTGCGCCTGCAAGTGGTGGTGGCAGGCAGCCAACCACCAGTGGGTTTGGCCAATGTGCTGGTAGAAGCCCGTCCCGGCGCGGCCGGGCTCGGTATGCGCCGCACCTTGACGGATCGCCATGGCGAGGCTTTGGTGATTTTTGCCGATGCGCCACCGATCCTGCCCGACAGAGGCCCGGCAGGACTAACACGCGATTTCAAACTGGCCGTCAGTCTGGTGCTGGATGCCAGTGTGGTGCGCACCAGTACCGACAAGAACCATCCGCTGGCCGACCCGGCTCTCATCCTGCAACGCCAGACAGCTGGCGCAGCAGGCGTGACGGTCGTGACAGCCAGCGAACAACTGCTGCGCGCCGGGCAAAGCCGACGTGCTGTGGAGAAGATCACATGGCCCTGAACCCGTTTCAGGCAAGCCATATTTTTCAGGGTCCATGCCAAGGAGGTGAAACGTGCCCGAATACCTAGCACCTGGCGTTTACGTCGAGGAAGTGAGTTTCCGATCCAAGTCCATCGAAGGGGTTGGCACCAGCACCTGTGCTTTTGCCGGCCCCACCCGAAAAGGACCAACCGGAGTCGCACCTGAACTGCTCACAAGCTTCGCCGATTTCGAGCGCACTTATGGCGGCCTGGACGACCTGGCCTTTGATGGCGACACCGACGCGGCTCACAACCGCAACTACATCGCCCACGCCGCGCAGGCCTTCTTCAACAACGGCGGCGCGCGGCTGTACGTGGTGCGCGCCCTCAGCGCCGATGCCAAGCGTGCCACCGCCAAGGGCACACCGGTGGTGCCGGCCTCAGGCGGCGGTGAAGTCAAAGCCTGGTTTGAGGCGCGCTTTGCCGGTACCCACTTCAATAACGCCACGGTCACGGTGCAGCAGGTCAGTACGCCCACCGGCATCAAGGCGCTGGGCGGTCTGCCCGACGGCAGCGCGGTGCGGGTACACAAGAAGGACAAGGACGCGACCCTGATGGGTGTGTGGACCAAGGCCGCAGGCAGCTGGACGCAGCTTGACCCGCCCACCCCGCTGGTCATCACCGATCTGGCCAAAGACCTGGACGCCGCCCTCTACAACGCGGTGCTGTTGAGCTTCAACGTCAGCGTCGATGCCGGTCCGAACGACAGCACCGGCTACAACGGCCTCACGTTGGGCAGCGCCAGCCCAACGTGGATCGGCAGCGTGCTGGCCGACAAACCCGCTACCCGCGCCGCGCAGTTGGTGCAACCCGTGGCACTGCAATTGGGTGCCACGGCGCCCACGGCAGTGGAAATGCTGGCGGCCTTTGGCGGCGGCAAACTCGACAGCGAAGGTGTCGAGCCGCAAAAAACCTACACACTCAGCGGCGGCACCGACGGCCCCGCGCCAGGGGCGGACGAATACGCCGAAGCACTGGGCATTCTGGTAGGCCTGGAAGACGTGTCCATCGTGGCTGCGCCGGGTTATTCGGCCTTCTACACCGATGCCGACCCGGACACATACCAGGCCATCCAGGACGCGCTGCTCACCCACGTGGCCGACCCGCGCCGCTACCGCATGGCCGTGCTCGACGCGCCGCCAGCCGTCACCCCCGGCGTGATGCGCGAGTTGCGTGGCTTGGTGGATTCCAACCGCGCCGCGTTGTATTACCCGTGGGTCATCGCTGCCAACCCGCTGGCCGGGCCGAGCAGCACGCAGCCCGCCGAGATCGCGCTGCCACCGTCCGGCCACGTCTGCGGCATCTACGCGCGCAACGACATTGAGCGTGGCGTGCACAAGGCGCCCGCCAACGAGGTGGTGCGCGGTGCGCTGCGCTTCGAGCCCTCGGTCAACACCGGCCAGCAGGAGTTGCTCAACCCCATCGGCGTGAACTGCCTGCGCCTGCTGCAAGGCCGCGGCTTGCGCGTCTGGGGCGCGCGCACCATCTCCAGCGACCCGGAGTGGAAATACCTCAACGTGCGGCGCTACTTCAACTACATCGGCGCCTCCATCGACCGCGGCACGCAATGGGCCGTGTTCGAGCCCAATGGCGAGATGTTGTGGGCCAACGTCAAAGGCACCATCAGCGACTTCCTCTACAACGAGTGGCGCAACGGCGCGCTCTTGGGCAGCAAGCCCGAGGAAGCCTACTTTGTGCGCTGCGACCGCAGCACCATGACCCAGAACGACCTCGACAACGGCCGCCTCATCTGCCTGATCGGTGTGGCCGTGGTCAAGCCCGCCGAATTCGTGATCTTCCGCATCGGCCAGAAAACCGCCGACGCCAAGAGCTGACCCCTGTAGCCCACGCATCAAGGAGCCTCCAAATGATTCAACGCGACACCCCTTACGGTGCCTTCAACTTCCAGGTGGACCTGGGCACGGGCGTTGTGGCCGGGTTCTCCGACGTGTCGGGCCTGGTGACCGAGATGACCGTGGCCGAGTACCGCAACGGCATCGACGCCGAAAACCACGTGCGCAAGATCCCCGGCATCCACAAGGTCGGCGACGTCACCTTCAAACGCGGGCTGATGGGCAGCAAAGACCTGTTCGACTGGATCAAGCAGACCCGCACCGACGGCTACAAAGCCAAGCGCACCGTGGTCATCCACCTGCAGGACGAAGCCCGCAGCGGCCCGGTGGCCACTTGGCGGCTGCAAAACGCCATGCCGCTCAAATACACCGGCCCCACCCTGGCTGGCAAAGGGGGCGGTGACGTGGCCATGGAAGAACTGGTGTTGTCTTGCGAGGGCTACCAGGTCGAGTGACCCGCTGGCCACGCCCCCACGCCAAACCGCCATGTCCATCACCCGCCTACGCCCCGGTCTGAGCTTTGAGCTAGGCGCCCCCGCTGCCAGCCACCCGCTGCGCAGCGACATCGCCTGCTTTGTCGGCACGGTGGCGCGGCGGCGTGCGGGGTTGGTGACCGGACCGCAACTTCTACCGGTGGTGCTGCAGCGGTGGCTGGTGTCGCATCAGGTGAGCAGCGTTGGCGGCCTGCCGCTGGCCCGGCTGCGTGTGGCACTTGACACCCCGGCCCGCTTTTCGCAAAGCCTGCTGGCCCAGGCAGGCGGGGTCGACGAACGTTCATCGCTGGCCCACTTTCTGGAGCGGCACACCGCCAGTAGCGATCAGCAGCCGCTGTTCGCCAGCCTGCTGCAGGCCTGTCGTGAGCTGAGTCCTTTGCCAGAGGCGCTGGTCGAAGACCTGCGGCAACGCGAATTCCATCCCGGCGGGCTTTTGCTTGGCAATGAACTGGCCGCCTGGACGCGGGTGCAGCGCTTGCTGAACCTGCCGGTGCGGCTGGACAGTTTCGAGGCCTTCAGCAGCCTGTTTGCCTGGGACCAGCGCGGCGTGCGTGACCGCACCGTGCGCGTGGCCGACCCGGTGGTGGCGACCCCGCTGGGTGTGGCTTTGCGGGCTTTTTTTGGCGAAGGCGGTCGCCGCGCCTGGGTGGTGCGCACCGGCGACCCTAGTGCCCTGTTTGAGTCGGCCGTCAGCCGCTTTGCCGCCTGCTTCCCGGAAGCTGATCAGGGCAACGATTACGACAACGATGATGACCGCTGCCCACAGCTGCCGGGCATCCGCCGCCAGGTGAAACTGGGCATACCGGTCGGTCTGCTGGGCAGCGCCCAGGCACCGGCCCTGTCGGCCACCGACTGGGTGGGGCTGGAGCATGTGTACGGCCTGCCCGAGGTGAGTTTTGCCTTGCTGCCCGATCTGGTGGACGCCTGCGCCCAGCCGCTCAGTGGCGACGTGCCCCCGGCCGACGTGATCAGCAGTGAAGAGCGGTTTGTCGACTGTGTGGCAGACGTTGCACCGCCCACCCAGCCTGCCGGTCGCCGCCTGGCGCCACCGCGCCTGAACAGTCGCGCTCTGGAAGTCTGGCGCCAGTTGCAACTGCGCGCACTGCATCTGTTGGACAACCCTGGGCGCGCCCACGCCCGGCGCGATGTGCAACTGCTCGCCTCGCTGCCCCTGCTGGGCGATGGCCGCGAGCTGCCAGCACCCTCACAGTGGGTGCCGTGGATGGCGCGCACACCGGGCTGGCTGCGCTGCACCGGCGTGGCCGACGACGCGCTGCTGAGCGACCGCCTGCAGCTGGCCTACCCCTGGCTGATCACCGCCGACAGCGGCGACGCCCAAGGCGGCGTGGAAGCGCCCGAAGGCAGCCTGGCCGGTGTGCTGGCGCGCAACGCCCTGGAGCGTGGCGCCTACCGCTCAGCCGCCACCCGGCCGCTCTTGCGCTACCAAGACAGCGCCCCCAGCCTGCCCTGGACCCAGGTTCAGCAAGAGGCTACCTGGACACCACTGGGCGCACTCACCCTGGCTGAGCGCGTTTGCCTGCTGGGCCCCAGTCCGGGTGGGCCGCAATTGCTGTCTGATGTGAGCTGCTCGGCCGACCCGCGCACCCGCCAGGCGGCCGTGCGTCGGCTCATCAACGTGGTGATCCAGTCCGCCCGGCGCGCGGGTGACGACTTTGCCTTCGAGCCTAACGGCGAGCGCTTGTGGGCCCGCGTGCGCGACCGGCTCAACGACCTGATGCGCAGTTTGCTCAACGCGGGCGCGCTGTCCACCGATGGCACGCCGTACAGCGTGCGCTGCGGCCGCGACACCATGCAACAGCGCGACATTGATGACGGCAGACTCATCGTGCAGATTGAGCTGCAACCTGCTCAGCCGGTGCAGCGCATCGTGGTGGTGCTGAACCTGCGCGACGCTGGCACCGCGCCAGTGTTTGCCAACGCCGCCTGAGCACAGACCGGAATCCCACCATGGCCGATCTCACCCGCCCCGGCAACGACGGTTTTGAAGCGCCGCTATTTGGCAACCGCTTCGTGGTCGAGTTCACCCGCGAGCCGATTGCCGCACGCGGTGGTGGCAGCGACGACCGCAGCAGCGAAGCGCTGTGCCAGGGCGCTTTTTCAGAGGTCTCTGGCCTGGAAGCCGCCATGGAGCCCAAAACCATCAAGGAAGGTGGCGCCAACTATGGCGCCCACCAGCGCGCCGGGCAGGTGAGTTTTGCCACCGTGGTTCTCAAGCGCGGAATGACCCGGGCCAGCGACCTGTGGAGCTGGTGGGGCTTGTTTGCCGGTGCGCGCACCGACGCCACCCGTGCCAACGGCGCTTTCGCCCACCGCTTGACCGTGCGCATCACCCTGCTGGACCTGCAAAGCAATCCGGTGCTGAAGTGGCGGCTGGAGCGTGCGATGCCGGTCAAGTTCAAGGCGGCCGATTTCAACGCGCGCAGCGCGGACGTGGGCATCGAAGAAATCCACCTGGTTCACGAGGGTCTCTTCATGGAGGCCGCCTGACATGCGCATCCCCGACGAGCACAAGGCCAAACTGTTCAAGGTCAACCAGGCCTGCCCGGGGCAGGAGCCTGGCGCCACCAGTGCGGACGCGGTGCTGGTGCAGTTCAACCCGACATCACTGTCGTATTCGGTGCAGAACACGCTGGAGAAAAAGGGCCGCGACGCCAACGCCAAGCAGTTTGTAGCGCAAACCACGGCCAAGCTGGAGTTCGATCTGGTGTTCGACAGCACGCACGACGGCGGTGATGTACGTGGCGAGACCGACCGCATCAAACAGTTCCTCAACCCGGGTGACAAAAAGACCAACAAAGACCAGGCCCCGGCACTGGTGGGTTTCCGCTGGGGCACCTTTCTGTTCAAGGGCATCGTCGAGGCGTTCCGCGAAAACCTGGACTTTTTTTCGGCCGAAGGGGTGCCGCTGCGCTCCACGCTCAAGATCGGCCTGGCCTCGCAAGACCCGAAAGATGTGTTCGCATCCTTGCCCCCAGGCCACCCCGATGCCGCGGCTGCTGCTGGTGGCAGCGTGAGCCTGGCCAGCCTGGGCAGCCGCGGCACCAGTGGCATGGCCGCGCAAGGGGGCAACGCCAGCGCGGGCCGCGCCCTGGCCGCCAGCAACGGTTTTGAGAGCATGCGCAACCCCGGTGTGGGTGTGGCCGCGGTGCTCAGCGGCGGCATCCAGCTCAAGGCTGCAGTGGGTTTTTCGGCAGGCGCCTCGGTGGGCCTGGGCGTTGGACTGGCCGTGGGTGGCGGCGCCGGCAGCAGTGGTGCCAGCAGTTTGCAGGCCTTCGCCGGGCTGGGGGGCAGCAAGGCCAGTGCGGGTGTCCCGGCGCTCAACACCAGCGCGCTTCTGCCCGCAGCCACCCCACCCGCCCTGGCGGTGGGCAGTGGTTTTGCACTGGGCGGTCAGGCCATCAGCCCCAGCTCCATGGGCATGAAGGCCGACATGGGCCCGACCGCCCGCATCAAGTTTGACTGAGGGAACACAACATGGCCGTTGTCATTGAAGAACTGGAGGTGCAGACACAGCCCTCGCAGGAAGCGCCCGCCGCGCCCACGACCGAAGTGGCAGGGGCCAACACGGCGCTGATGGAAGCCACCTTGCAGACCGTGCTGCAGCGCGAGGCCTGGCGCCTGGAGCGGCTGGCCGCAGACTGAGCACACACCATGGGCGAAAGCAACCTCTCCGACCTGGCCCTGTACTCGGCGCGACCCACGCTGCGCATCGACGGGCAGGACAACGCCATGGCCAGCGCCTTGCTGCAGTCGCTGGTGATGCGCGAGCAGGAGGGAGCCTTGTCCAGCCTGGAGGCGAGTTTTGTCAACTTCACGGCCCGCGAAAGTGGTCAGGTTGGCCCGGCCTTTGAAGACGAACAGGTGCTCAAACTGGGCAGCCAACTGAAGGTGTATGCCGGTGAAGCCGCCGCACCCACCGAAATTTTTTCGGGTCTGGTCAGCGCGCTGGAATTTGCCTTCGATTCCGAGGGCCCGCCCCGCCTGATCGTGTTGGCCGAAGACTCGGCCCAGCAAGCCCGCATGACCCGCCGGATCGCGGTTTACGAAAACCAATCGGTGGCAGACATCGCGCGCGACGTGGCCAACCGCATGGGCCTCACAGCCACCATCACCGGCCTGTCAGACCAGGCTGTTCTGGAAGTGCAGTTTGACGAAAGCGACCTGGCTTTTTTGCGCCGCCTGCTCGCGCGCGTTGGTGCCGACATGCAGGTGGTGGGCAACGAGCTCCAGGTGGCTGCGCGCCAGGACGTGCAGCGCAACCAGATCACCCTGCGCCTGCATAGCCAGTTGCACAAACTGCACGTGGTGGCCGACCTGGCGCATCAGGTGACCGAGGTGAAGGTCACCGGCTTTGACCCCAGCCAGGGCAGCGCCGTGCAGGGCAGCAGCCGCGGCGCGTCCCTTGGCCCAGGCAGCGGCCGCACCGGCCAGGCGTTGCTGCAGGCAACCTGGGGCGAGCGGGTGCAACAGACCTCACACCGGCTGGCGCTAAGCCAGGTGGAGGCCGACGCGCTGGCCCAGGCCGAGTTCGCACAACGTGCCCGGCGCTTCGTGCGGGTGCAGGGCCAGTGCGAGGGCAACCCGGCCCTGCGCGTGGGCACGCACCTCACGCTGGCCGAGGTGTCGCCGCGTTTTGACAACACCTACTACGTCACCGCCTGCACGCACCGCTACGACATGCAGCGCGGGTTTGAGACCGAGTTCAGCGCCGAGTGCGCCTACTTCGGCCACCCGGCCTGACCACGCGAGCACCCCACCATGTCACGCGAAACCCTGCCCCTCTCCAGCTTCGGCGTGCCGCTTCACGCGCTGGCCCTGCCCTACCTCGGCCGGGTCACCGACGTGAACGATCCCGAACGGCTGGCGCGGGTGAAAGTGGAGTTGTACGCGCTCGATACCGATGCCGACGTGGCGCTGTGGGCCCGTGTGGCCAGCCCGTTTGCCGGGGCCCACCGGGGTGGCTTTTTCATCCCGCAGGAAGGTGACGAGGTGCTGGTGGTGTTTGTGGGAGGCGACGCGCGGCATCCAGTGGTGGTGGGTGGCCTTTGGAACGGTGCTGCGGCACCCCCTGAAACGCTGAATGGCAAAGTGGACCGCTGGAGCCTCACCGGCCAGGCCGGCACCCGCATCGCCATCGTCGAAGAAAGTGATGCCACCGCCAAGATCGAATGTTCCACCCCCGGCGGTGTGACGCTGACCCTAACCGACGCCAGCGGCGGCACCGTCACCATCGAATGTGCTGGCAACACCATCACCCTGGCCCCAGCGGGCATCACGGTGGCATCGCCCGCCAAAGTCAAGGTGCAGGCAGCCAGTGTGGAGGTGACGGCGGCCACGGTCAAGGTGGACGCCGCCATGTCCAACTTCTCGGGCGTGGTCAAGTGCGACACGCTGATCACCAACGCGGTGGTGTCCACCTCGTACACCCCCGGCGCGGGCAACATCTGGTGAGGCCGACATGAGCGCAGCCACCCTCACCCCACAGCCCAAGAGCCCGCCGCGCCCGCTGGCCCTGCGTGCACCGTCGGCACCGGCGCCCGGGCTGGCCCACCCGGTGCTGCTCAGCGGCCTGCGGGCTGACCCGCGTGCGGCTCCAGCGGCGCCGGTGATCGTGGCGCGGCGCGACCAGGACTTTGTCGAAGGCCTGCTGGCGGATCTGGGTGATACGTCCGCCCACGCCGCGCTGCTGGCCAGCACACCTACCCGCCACCAGGGTGTACCGCGCCTGTTCCAGCCGGTGCAGCGCGTGTTCAACCTGGTGGTGATGGAGGCTTTTTGCGACCTGCCCGGCCAGCCGAGCCTGGACCCCAAAAAGATCGAAAGCAGCGGCTTCGTGTTGCGCCGCGTCGTGGGCAGCCAGAAGCAGGCCTGGCTGAAGACTGGTACCCAGGTCTTCGGCTGGGAGACGGTGGACGAAAACCTGGACCCGGCGCAAGACCGCCGCGGCCTGGCGGTGAACCTGGGCCACCCGGTGCTCAACGCGCTGGCGCCGAGTCAGCGCGCCGTGCGCACCGCCGGAAGCACCCGGCTGGCAGGCGCCAAGGTAGCGGTGAACGAAGACGTGCAACCGCTGTTCAAGACACCCCCCGAGGTGGGGCACAACGTGGCCCGCACGCTGCTGTTTGGCACCCTGCGCGTGAGTTCGGGTGAACTCACCGAGCGCGCTGCCACGCCGCCGGTGTTTGGCAGCACCCCGCAAGAGCGCCAGCAACTGGCCGACGATCTGGTGGTGTATCTGCGCCAGGGCGGTGCCCGCACGCTACCGGTACCGAGTGCCAGCAGCTTCAGCACCGAGCAGTGGACTGCGGCTGCGCAGGAAAAACCATCGAGCTTGTCACCTGCCGAATTTCGGGCGCTGGACGGGCAGTTGGGCGCCTTGCTGCTGCAACTGGGCAACGAGTTCAACGCCTTCGGCAGTGGCAGCGGCCCGGCTGCGCTGCAAGCCGCGCTGCGCCAGTTGCAGGTGGAAAGTGATGTGCGCAACAGCCAGGGCCAGCTCACCCGCACCGACCGCAGCAGCGCCTATGACTTCCTGCTGCGCGCCAAAGCCGTGCTGCTGGACGCGGTGCCCGGTGCCACGCTCACCCTGCCCGATCGCTGGGGCGCGGTCAGTGGCACGCTGGCGCAAGCCATTTTTGAGGCCTCGTTGCTGTGCCTGCAGCAGCAGTTTGCGCAGCTGTTGCCCGCGCGTGGCCGCTTTGAGGCCGATGGTTCCGGCGTGGAAGCGCGCTACGTGGTGCGCGCTTTCATCCGCCTGAAACCCGATCACCCGGGCTGCCCGGGCCGCCTGGTGTGGTCAGACTACAGCGAGCCGTTCAACATCGCGCCGTGGTTTGAGTCCTCGGGCGCGCCGGTGCCGGTGATTCCGCTGCCCGACCTGATGGACCGCGCCCAGCTGGCCCGCGTGCGCCCCACCGTGGCGTTTGCCCTGCCGCCCAAGCTGGCCGCACTGCTGCGCACCGACGCGAAAGACCTGCGCGACGGCAAGGGCGACGGCGGCAACGGATTGGGCCTGGGCTGGATCTGCAGTTTCTCGCTGCCCATCATCACGCTGTGTGCCTTCATCGTGCTGAACATCTTCCTGCAGCTGTTCAACCTGATCTTCTGGTGGCTGCCGATGCTGAAGATCTGCATTCCCATCCCCAAGGCCAAGGAGTAGCGCATGACCCCGTTGGCGCCCCCCCGCATCAACCTGAGCGAGCCGCTGGGCTGGCCGCTGCTGCCCGTGCCCGACGCCAACGGCCAGCTGCACTACCCCAGCCTGGCGCAAAGTGTGCGCGAGCAGATCCAGGTGCTGCTGGCCACCCGCCCGGGTGAGCAGCTGATGGCCCCCGGCTTTGGCGCCGGGCTGGAAAACCTGCTGACCGAGCCCAACACGGTCGCCACCCGCAGCCGCATCAAGGAGCTGGTGGAAGACGCCCTGAAACGCTGGGAAGACCGCATCGTGGTGGACGGCATTGCTGTCGACCCGGTGAGCGACGCCGCCAGCGGTGTGGCCGACG
>Ga0209066_10000706_pt1 | contig 47650 bp, 36 predicted proteins | sample All_14_2_FD_187198 | JGI IMG/M metagenome (GOLD analysis project Ga0209066, IMG submission 187198) | Freshwater microbial communities in response to fracking from Pennsylvania, USA - Allegheny Zone_MetaG_DW_15 (SPAdes) (version 2) ... | reverse complement strand
TGTCGGTGCCCGCGTGCAGACGGTGGACCACCCTGCTTTTGAGGACATGGTCGACATCCTGGTGTCGAAGGCTGGCGTGCGGCTGGCGTACCTGATGGTGCCCAAGCCCGAAAGCGTGGCCGATGTGGAACGCGCGGTGGCCGCGATCGACGCCGCCAGCACACGCCACGGGCTGACGCGCCAGATTCCGGTGCACACGCTGATTGAAAGCCACGGCGCATTGGAAGATGTGCGTGCCATCGCTGCGCATCCACGCCTCGAATCGTTGTCGTTCGGCCTGATGGATTTCGTCTCGGCGCACCGCGGCGCCATCCCGCAAAGCGCCATGGGCGCCAAGGGCCAGTTTGAGCACCCGCTGGTGGTGCGCGCCAAGCTGGAGATCTCGGCCGCCTGCCATGCCCACGGCAAGACGCCGTCGCACTGCGTGGTGACCGAGTTCAAGCACTTGGCCTCGCTGCAAGAAGCCGCCACACTGGCCTCGCGCCAGTACGGCTACACGCGCATGTGGAGCATTCACCCCGACCAGATCCGGCCCATCGTCGAGGCGTTTTCACCCAGCGTGGCCGAGGTCGACCAGGCAGTGGAAATTCTCCTCGCCGCGCAGGCCGCGCAGTGGGGCCCCATCCGCCACCGCCACAACGGCAAAGACCAACTCCACGATCGCGCCAGCTACCGCTACTTCTGGCACGTACTGGAGCGCGCTCACCGCACCTCGCTGGCGCATGGCGCCCAGCTGCCCGCGGAAGTGCGCGCCGCCTTCTTCAACACAAACTGAGCGAGTACGAAGGGGCGCGCAAGGGGGTGTGCGATAGTGCGCGCCGGCCGCCACCAGTCGTAAGCAACCGTACCCGGGCGGCGAATTTCGACACAACGTGAACACACTGTGCTCGACACAATCCCGCTCGCCCCACCAACCCGAGTTGCCCACCCATGAAGACCTCCGCCCTCTTCCGCTCTGTGACCTGCACCCTCGCCCTGGCGCTACTCGCCAACGCGGCCGTGGCCACCGAAAAACGCAAGGCGCCCGCTAAAAAGCCCGCCGAAGCCGCCCCTGCCGCCTTGAGCGACGAACAGATTGCCCACGCCGACCGCGTGTTCACCGGTGCCGCCAGCTGTGACGCCAACCAGAGCGTTCACGTGAACGCCGTGCCGGAGCACAAGGGCTACTTCAAGCTCGAATTCAAGGGCAAGTCATACATGATGGCGCCCGAGGTGACCCAAACCGGTGCCGTGCGCCTGGAAGACAAGAAAAACGGCTTGGTGTGGCTGCAGATCCCTGCCAAGTCGATGCTGATGAACGCCAAGCTGGGCCAGCGCATGGTCGACAACTGCCTGTCGGCAGCGCAGAAGTCCTGAGTCCCGCAGGGCCCCGAAGACAAGGCCGCCGCTGGCGGTCTTTCTTTTTTGTCGCAGCGCCGCAAAATGGCCCCGAAAGCCACCTGAAACGCTTGGCAAGTCTTATATAAGACTTAGAATCATCCGGTTCCGCAAGCGTGTCATGCTGCTTGCGTTCACCCCGATCCCCCAGCCCTCTTCTGGAGCCTCATCCATGCTGCAAGCCTATCGCCAACACGTGGCCGAACGTGCTGCTCTCGGCATTCCGCCCCTCGCGCTCGACGCGAAGCAGACTGCCGACGTCATCGAGCTGATCAAGAACCCGCCGGCCGGCGAAGAGGCTTTCCTGCTGGACCTGCTGACGCACCGCGTGCCCCCGGGCGTGGACGATGCGGCCAAGGTGAAGGCCAGCTTCCTGGCCGCCGTGGCGCATGGCGACATCAGCGTGGCGCTGATCTCCAAGGCCAAGGCCACCGAGCTGCTGGGCACCATGGTGGGCGGCTACAACGTGCACCCGCTGATCGAACTGCTGGATGCCGAGGCCGATGTCGCCACCGTGGCCGCCGAGGGCCTGAAGAAGACCCTGCTGATGTTCGACTTCTTCAACGACGTGGCCGAGAAGGCCAAGGCCGGCAACGCCAAGGCCAAGGAAGTCATCCAGAGCTGGTCTGAGGCTGAGTGGTTCACCACCCGTCCGGAAGTGCCGCAAAGCATCACCGTGACCGTCTTCAAGGTGCCCGGCGAGACCAACACCGACGACCTGTCGCCCGCCCCCGATGCCTGGAGCCGCCCGGACATCCCGCTGCACTACCTGGCCATGCTGAAGAACACCCGCGCCGACGCGGCCTTCAAGCCCGAGGAAGACGGCAAGCGCGGCCCGATGCAGTTCATCGAAGACCTGAAGAAGAAGGGCCACCTCGTGGCCTACGTGGGCGATGTGGTCGGCACCGGTTCGTCGCGCAAGAGCGCCACCAACAGCGTGATCTGGGCCACCGGCCAGGACATCCCCTTCGTGCCGAACAAGCGCTTCGGCGGCGTCACCCTGGGCGGCAAGATCGCCCCCATCTTCTTCAACACCCAGGAAGACTCTGGCTCGCTGCCCATCGAAGTCGATGTGTCGAAGCTGGAAATGGGTGACGTGATCGAGATCCAGCCGTACGCCGGCAAGATCGTCAAGGACGGCGCCGTCGTCACTGAGTTCAAACTCAAGAGCGACGTGCTGTTCGACGAAGTGCGCGCCGGCGGCCGCATCAACCTGATCATCGGCCGCTCGCTCACCGCCAAGGCGCGCGAGTTCCTGGGCCTGCCCGCCTCCACGCTGTTCCGCCTGCCCACGCCGCCCAAGGCCACCAACGCCGGCTTCACGCTGGCGCAAAAAATGGTCGGCCGTGCCGTTGGTCTGCCGGAAGGCCAGGGCGTGCGCCCGGGCACCTACTGCGAGCCGAAGATGACCACCGTGGGTTCGCAAGACACCACCGGCCCGATGACCCGCGACGAGCTGAAGGACCTGGCTTGCCTGGGCTTCTCGGCTGACTTGGTGATGCAGTCGTTCTGCCACACCGCCGCCTATCCGAAGCCGGTGGACGTGAAGACCCACCGCGAGCTGCCCGCCTTCATCAGCAGCCGCGGCGGCGTGGCCCTGCGCCCGGGCGACGGCGTGATCCACAGCTGGCTGAACCGCCTGCTGCTGCCCGACACCGTGGGCACCGGCGGCGACAGCCACACCCGTTTCCCGATCGGCATCTCCTTCCCGGCCGGCTCCGGCCTGGTGGCCTTCGGCGCTGCCACCGGCGTGATGCCGCTGGACATGCCCGAATCGGTGCTGGTGCGCTTCAAGGGCGCCATGCAGCCCGGCATCACCCTGCGTGATCTCGTGCATGCCATCCCGCTGTACGCCATCAAGGCCGGCCTGCTGACCGTGGCCAAGGCTGGCAAGAAGAACATCTTCTCGGGTCGCATCCTGGAAATCGAAGGCCTGCCCGACCTGAAGGTGGAGCAAGCGTTTGAACTGTCGGATGCGTCAGCTGAGCGCTCGGCCGCCGGTTGCACCGTCAAGCTGAACCCCGCCCCGATCAAGGAATACCTCACCAGCAACATCGTGCTGATGAAGAACATGATCGCCGACGGCTACGCCGACGCCCGCACCCTGCAACGCCGCATCGAGAAGGTGGAAGCCTGGCTGGCCAACCCCAACCTGCTCGAAGCCGACAAAGACGCCGAGTACGCCGCCGTCATCGAGATCGATCTGGCCGACATCAAGGAACCCATCCTGTGCTGCCCGAATGATCCGGACGATGCCAAGACCCTGTCTGAAGTGGCCGGCACCAAGATCGATGAAGCCTTCATCGGCTCGTGCATGACCAACATCGGCCACTTCCGCGCCGCAGCCAAGCTGCTGGGCGGCCAGCGCGACATCCCCGTCAAGCTGTGGGTGGCACCGCCCACCAAGATGGACCAGAGCGAGCTGATCAAGGAAGGCCACTACGCCGCCTTCGGCACCGCCGGTGCACGCACCGAGATGCCCGGCTGCAGCCTGTGCATGGGCAACCAGGCACAAGTGCGTGAAGGCGCTACCGTGGTGTCCACCTCCACCCGCAACTTCCCCAACCGCCTGGGCAAGAACACCAACGTGTTCCTGGCCTCGGCCGAGCTGGCGGCGATTGCCTCCAAGCTGGGCAAGATCCCCACCGTGGCCGAGTACCACGAGGCGATGGGCGTGGTGAACAAGGATGGCGCGTCGATCTACAAGTACCTGAACTTCGACCAGATCAGCGAGTACGCGGACACCGCCAAGGGCGTGACCGCCTGATGATCGCCTGAGGTTGAAACCGGCGCTGCTTGCGGCTCCGGCTTTCACCGCACATCACGGCCTGCCGGGGCAACCCGGCAGGCCGTTTTGTCATGCCGGCGGCGCGATGTGCTCGGCGTAGTCGTACAACGCGCCCAGGATCTCCTGGCCGCGCTCGTCGTCTTCAGGTAGCGCTTCGCCCAAGCGGTCGATCAGCTCGAAGTAGGCCTGCAGGCTGAGTGAACCACCCTGCCCTTGGTGCAGGCGCTGGCTGCAGTGCTGCTGCCAGCGGGCTTGCTCGGCGTCGGTCAGGGTGTCGCGGAAGTTGCGGGCGCGGTAGCGGAACAGCAGCTCACCCAATCGCTCGTCTTCAAACGCTGGGTGTTTATCGGCCAGCACCTGCGGGCTCAGGCCCAGCAGACGCTGCAGGGTGCGGCGGTCTTCGTTGCCGACGAAGCCGCCGTACAGGTCTTCATCCACGTCCGGTGCCTCGGCCGGCTTGGGGCGGGCAAAGACATCGGGCCACAGGCCGGCCATCGACGCACCGCCCTTGGCCGCCGTCTCGGCATGCTGCAGCGCCAAGGCCACATCCACGCCAAAGTGCGCGGCCCGTTCGGCACTCAAGGTCTTGAGGTTGCCGATGACGATGGGCGACTTGTTGATGTGCACCGTCTTGATCGGCAGCCGGCTCACGCCTTCGGGCAGGTCTTCGGCGCGGGTGAATAGGCGCTGGCTGATCTCGGCTGCGCTCAGGCTGAACAGCTCGGCCGGGTCGTGCGCCAGGTCCCACACGATGATCTCGTTCTTGTTGGTGGGGTGCGGCGCCAGCGGCCAGACGACAGCGATGCCACCACGCTCCACGCCGTACATGCCGCTGATGTGCAGGAAGGGCCGGCCTACGCCGATCTCGGCCAGCACGGCGTCTTTCTTGCGCAGCTTGAAGCAGAAGTCCCACAGGCGGGGCTGCCGGGCCTTGATGAGCCGGGCCAGCGCGATGGTGGCGCGCACGTCAGACAGGGCATCGTGCGCAGCTTCGTGAGCCAGGCCGTTGGCGGCGCTCAGGTGCTCCAGCTTGAAGGACGGGCGACCATCATCGTGCTGGGGCCATTCGATGCCCTCGGGCCGTAGCGCCCAGGTGCAGCGCACCACGTCGAGCAGGTCCCAGCGGCCGCATTGGTTCTGCCACTCGCGGGCGTAGGGGTCGAGCAGGTTGCGCCAGAAGAGGAAGCGCGTCACTTCGTCGTCGAAGCGGATGCTGTTGTAGCCCAGGCCCACGGTGCCGGGGCGGGCGAGTTCGCGTTCGATGGCGGCGGCGAAGGCATGCTCGGGCAAGCCGCGTTCCAGGCAGGTCTGCGGCAGGATGCCGGTCAGCAGGCAAGCTTCGGGGTTGGGCAGGACATCGGGCGCAGGCTGGCAGTAGTGCATCACCGGCGTGCCGATTTCGTTGAGGTCGAGATCGGTGCGGATGCCGGCAAATTGCGATGGCCGGTCACGGCGAGGCACGGTGCCGAAGGTTTCGTAGTCGTGCCAGAAGAAGGTCAGGTCGCTCATAGCGGCACGATAGCGCATCAGCGACTCGCAGCCGAGCGCTTCAAGGGTCTTGCCGAACACGCCAAAAGCTGGGAAACCGCGGCAAGCCTCTGCGGGTGAGGCCACGGTAGGTGTAGGTGACGGTGCTGCCGATCGGAGGCGGCGCGACGCGCACGGCATCACTGAGCCCCGTGCCAATGCGAAACACTTGGCCATCCGGTCGCCGCACCACCAGTGCGCCCAGGCGCCCCTGGTGCTTACCCCGCCCCGGCTGGTAGCCGATCACCTGCGCCTCCGCATCATCTACCGGCTTGAGTTTCAACAGCGCATCGCTACGACCGGCAATGTAGGGCGCATCGGCCCGATGCAGCATCAAGCCCTCTCCGCCAGCGGCCACCACGCGGTCAAGCTCGGCTTGCAGCGCAGCCTGGTCTGCCACGGTGAATTGGGGCACGGCCTGCAGTGCAGGCCAGTCTGTCCTGTTCACCAGTGCTTCGATCGCCCTGACACGCTCCGCGAAGGTGCCGGGATGCGCGGGTAGCTCGAAGATCATGTAGCGCACCTGAGCCCACTCTTCGTCCACTGGTACGGCCTTGCGCACCCACCCCGAAAGTTGCTCGAAACGCCCACGGCCGGCCCACAGTTCCCCGTCCAGAGGCGTTGACGGCAAACGCGCCACGAACCAGGCTGGCGCCGGCACCCGGTGACCGCTGCGAAACCACAACGCCTGCCCGTCCCAGTAGGCTCGCACACCGTCGAGCTTCTCGCTCACGAGGTAGCGACTCGGATCCACCCCCCGGTCGTGCAAGGGCAGCGCCAGCAACAGCGCGGGCGGCCGAGCCGTTGCAGCGGCCATGACAGGCGACTGGGCCCGCGCCGGCGAACCCAACAAGGCGAGCACTGTCGCCAGGATGACACACATCCTCCCCGAGAACCACTGCATGCCCTGCCCCTTTCCTGCCGCGCTCGCCCTGCCCCATCCCGTATTCCGGGGCACAACACGAGCACCCGACCACAATGAACGCGTATGGCCGCGACAATAACGGCCCCGCGTCACCTCGACCATCCGTGTGATCTAGGAACGAGGATGGTCCTTCAGGCTCATTCCTGCTCCCATTTCATGGCGCAGGGTCAACAGCTTCCGCTACGCTGCCGGGCTGTTGTCAAGCACACTGGTTCTTCCCAAGGAAATCGCGAATGAAAGTCACCGTTGTCGGCACGGGCTATGTGGGCCTGGTCACGGGCGCCTGCCTGTCGGAAATGGGTAACCACGTCGTCTGTCTCGATGTGGATCCGGCCAAGATCAAGATCCTGAACGAGGGGGGCATTCCCATCCATGAGCCGGGCCTGCTGGACATCGTCAAGCGCAATGTCGCCGCGGGCCGGCTGCAGTTCACCACCGACATCGCGCATGCGGTGGCGCACGGCACGATCCAGTTCATCGCCGTGGGCACGCCGCCCGACGAAGACGGCTCGGCCGATCTGCAATACGTCACCGCTGCGGCCCGCAACATCGGCCGCCTGATGACCGACTTCAAGGTGGTGGTCGACAAGAGCACCGTGCCCGTGGGCACCGGCGACAAGGTGCGCTCGGCCATTGCCGACGAACTGGCCAAGCGCGGCGTGGCCCTTGAATTTGCCGTCTGCTCGAACCCCGAATTCCTGAAGGAAGGCGCGGCCGTTCAAGACTTCATGCGCCCTGACCGCGTGGTGGTGGGCTCGGACGACGAGCGCGCCACGCTGCTGATGCGCGCGCTGTACTCACCCTTCTTCGTGCGCGACCGCGACCGCATGCTGGTGATGGACGTGAAGAGCGCCGAATTCACCAAGTACGCCGCCAACGCCATGCTGGCCACACGCATCAGTTTCATGAACGAGCTGTCGCGCCTGGCCGAACGCGTGGGCGCCGACATCGAGCAAGTGCGCCTGGGCATTGGCTCAGACCCGCGTATCGGTACCCATTTTCTGTACCCCGGCGCGGGCTACGGCGGCAGCTGCTTCCCGAAGGATGTGAAGGCACTGGCCCGCACATCAGCCGAGTATGGCCTGCCCTCGAAAATGCTCGATGCCGTGGAAGCCGTGAACGACGAGCAGAAGCTGGTGCTGGTGAAGAAAGTGGTGGCCCGCTACGGCGAGGACCTGAGCGGCCGCACCTTCGCGCTGTGGGGCCTGGCCTTCAAGCCCAACACCGACGACATGCGCGAGGCGCCCAGCCGCGTGATCATCGATGAGCTGCTCAAGCGCGGCGCCAAGGTACAAGCCTATGACCCCGTGGCTCAACCCGAAGCCCAGCGGGTGATGGCCGGCTGGCAGGGGCTGAACTACGCCGAAGGCGCCAATGCGGCCCTGGAAGGCGCCGATGCGCTGCTGATCGTCACCGAGTGGAAGGAGTTCCGAACACCCGACTTCGAGCAGATCAAGCAGAGCCTGAAGGACGGTATCGTCTTTGATGGTCGCAACTTATATGAGCCGACGCTGATTCGCTCGTTTGGTCTCGAGTACCAGTCGATCGGTCGCCTGTAACAGGCCCGTTGAAGCGACAAGGCCCGCGTTGTGCGCGGGCCTTGTCGTTTTGCAACTGGCTACGCCAGGGTGACCGGTTATCTCAGGTAAATCTGTCCGGAGCAGCCAAATGAGCGGGCCGTGTAGGGGAAACTGATCCTCGACTGTCCCGATGCCGACACATTGCGATCCTCCCAGTTGAAGTTACAGCCAAGATCGACATTGCGTAGCGGCACATAGCGAACGCCAAGACTGACCGTCTTGGTGTTGTCCTTACCGCTGCCCAGCACGAAACCGGTGGTTCCGGCGTCAAGAAACGTGTTATCCAACGTGCGCCGGGAATAGGTCAAGCCTCCATTCAACCCCACTTTGCTGGTCAACTCGTAGGCGGTGCGCAAACCCAGTGAGTTGGTCACTCGCGTGTCGCCTGCATAGTCGTTCACCAACTGGGCAAACTGGTTCACCGACCCCAGCGAGTTGTCTCTTGAGGCCGTGAGGTCAAACTGGAGCTTGCCAGTCGGTCGCCAGTTCCAACCCAGTGAGCCTGTCCATCCCTTGAAATCACGAGTTGTGGCGAGCTCATAGTCGGTGCGAGTGGCACTGAATCGCGTGGTCAGCCGGCTAGCCCCTGTTAACTCAATGCGACTGTCGAAATCAATGTCATCGCGGGTGAAATCCTGTCCCCGTCCGATGTAGGACCCTTTGGTACGTCGTACACCGGTACGCAACGACAGCGCCTCGCTAGGGCGGTACCTCAAGCCAAGTCCGAAGCCGCTTTGACGAAGATCGAACTGGGTAGTGACCGAATAAGTACTGCGGTTCGTCGACAAGGCACCGTCAATCGACCAGCGCGTCACCGTGCCAACCACCGCTTGAAGCGCCACGCCTCGATTGGTCTGCAGGTTGCGTTCCGTGCCGGTATAGGTCGTGCTGCGGTACAGGGACCGATCGGCGTTGGCTGACAACGTCCCTGAAATCCGCTCGATCGTTTCCCAGTCCAGGCGACCTTTGACGCCATAACCGGTGTAGTTGTACTGCGTGTACTGGTTGTAGCGGCTGCGAGAGACATCAAGCTCCACCAGGGCGCGCTGGCGACCAAAATTTTGATCGAGGCCCGCGCGCAACCCCGTCGATGCGACAGTGTCGCGCCAAGCATCCTCGCGCCGCAGGATGTTGCTGTCCCGCGTGAACGACTGCGTTGCCCCCAGGTAGTAAGGGCTGCTGCCCTGCTCCTGCGCCACCACAGGCAACGCAACCAAACCACTCAGTAGCGCGAGCCACGCAGGTTGAACGGCGAGCATCCAGCGTTTCTGTTGCAAGCGAATCACCATTTCTTTTTTCCTTGAAGCGAATTCAGTGAAGGCCATCGATCCCGAAAGCACCGACCAGCTCGACGCATCAATACGCGTTGCGATCAAACAGCACCAGACGCGCGGTACGCGCGATGATCCGCAAGTCCATCCCCAGCGACCAATTGCGCAGGTATTCAATGTCGTACTCCACCCGCGCTGCCATTTTCTCAACCACCTCGGTCTCGCCACGGCAACCGTTGACCTGGGCCCAGCCGGTGATCCCCGGCTTGACTTTGTGGCGCACCATGTAGGCCCGGATGATCGGCCGGTACTGCTCGTTGTGCGCCACTGCGTGCGGCCGCGGACCGACGATGCTCATGCGCCCTTGCAGCACGTTCAGGAACTGCGGCAATTCGTCGAGCGAGGTGCGCCGCAGAAACGCGCCGAACCTGGTGATGCGTGGGTCTTCGCGAGTAGCCTGCTTGACCACTGCACCATTGTCCTGCGCCCGCATCGAGCGGAACTTATAAACGACGATCTCCTGCCCATCGAGCCCGTTGCGGCGCTGCTTGAAGACGATCGGCCCCGGCGAGCTCAGCTTCACGCCGATGGCACACGCCAGCATGATCGGTGAGATCAGCACCAGGATGATCGAAGCAAGCACGATGTCGCTGACCCGCTTGACCAAGCCGTTGATACCCACGAACGGGCTCTCCAGCAGGCTCACCATCGGCACCCCATCCATGTTGCGCATGCGGCCCTGGATGACGCTCACCCCGAACACATCGGGCACGAAGTAGATCGACACCGCCGTGTCCTGCAACGCGGCCAGCAGGCGCACGATGCGCGGCTGCGAGCTCAGCGGCAAGGTGATGTAGACGTCGTTGGCCCCGGTTCTTCGGATGATCTCGACCACCTCATCGAACCGGCCAATCACCTTGTCGCGGGCGTCCGCATGTCGCCGCTCGGGTGCACGGTCTTCCAGGTAGCCGAGGAAGTCGTGCCCATAGGCTGCCCGAGATGTCAACGCCTTGGCCACCTTCACACCCATCGGCCCGGCGCCCACCACCACCGCGGTGCGGCGTGAGCCGGGCTGGCTGGCATGGTGCCGCATCGCCCAACGCCCCGCTTGCACCGCACCGAACTGCACCAGCGGTACCGCAATCGCCCAGGAGATCAGCACGGACGTCTCGAAGAACTTCAGGCTGTCGGTGGCATACCCGCACAGCGCCAGGATGCACAACACCGTGCTCCAGGCACTGACGATGTCGACCGCGCTATTGAAGGGCCTCTCGTAAAAGCGACTGGTCCCCGGGAACACCAGCACGAGCACCAGGATGCAAAGGATCATGACGGCACGATCCACTGGCTCGCCATGCGCCACCACCGCCAGCAGCAAACACATCACCGCGATCAGTGGCTCCATCACCGCAGCGACAAAGACGGGGATGGATTGAGGCGCCGCAGAGACGAAGCCCTGGCTGCCGCGTTCGTCGTCCATCACACCGCTTCGCGCTGCAGCGCCCCCGGCTTCGCCAGCCGAGGCGAAATCCAGCGCGCCCCTGTCCACGGCCATCCACTACCCCTCGAAATGCAAGAATTGATCAAAACTATTGTGAATCGAACTGGTCTACCCAACGAGCAATGTACCTATGTGGCAGTGACATTCCACACGGCGCTCGCCGTGGACATGCCCGGCAGATCAAGGTCAGCCCACGCAGGTGCGATTTTTGCCGCTTCGCTTGGCTTCGTACAACGCCTCATCCGCACGTTGCAGCGCCGCCTCCAGCGGCTCACCCGGGCGATACAGCGTGACACCGGCCGAGAACGTCACGAAAGTCTGCTTGCCTTCGTGCATGAACAGCTCGGCCGAGAGCAGCCGCTGCACGCGGGTCAACACCTTCTGACCTTCATCCACCGGGGTTTCCGGTAGCAGCACCACAAACTCTTCACCACCATAGCGCGCCAACGTGTCAGTGGGACGTAACGTGGCGCCCACCCGACGTGCCAGGAACTTCAGCGCTTCGTCGCCGGTCTGGTGTCCCAACGTGTCGTTGAGCTTCTTGAAGTTGTCGAGGTCGAGGATGCCGATGGCCAGCGGCACCTCCTGCCGGCCCGCACGCGCCGATTCGGTCTCGAAGTGGCGGATCAGCCCGCGCCGATTGGCAATCTGCGTCAGCTGATCGGTGCTCACTTCTTCAGACAGCCGCCGCAGCTCGTCTTCCAGTTCGTTCACCCGCGTGGCCAGCGTCGACGCCTTGGCATGCTCGTCCTGTAACCGCTCGGTGGTCTGCGCGACCAGGGAGTGCACCGTGCGCGTCTCATCGACCATTTCGCGCACCACATGCGCCAACCCTTCGATGGAGTCGGCCTGGCCGATCACATCGACATAGCGACCGAGATTGGCATTGAAGCGGCCGGTGTGGTCGTTGAGCTGCCCCAGGTCCTGCAGCATGCGGTGGATCAGTCCCTTTAGCGCGCTCTGGGCCTGGCTGCGCTCAGCGCGCACCTGCTGCTGCCGCAACCGGGTGCTGCGCAGCAGGTCACTGACGGCGCGCACGCCACGCGCGCTGAGCCCCTCGTCCAGTTCAGACTGCATGGCCTCGCACTGGCCACGCATCCAGGAGTCATCCTCGCTCAGGTCGCCCAGGCCCTGCGTGAGCTCGCCCACCAGGTTGCCCAACAAGTCCACCAGATGATGCCTGTGCTGCAGCACGCGCCGCGCCTCGTCACAGGCCTGGGTGAGCGCCCCCAGCGCTTCGCCGTTGGGGCTGTCGGTCTCAAAGCTGGCGGCCAGCGACTTCAGTCGCTCGCCCACCTCGGTGGCACGGGCATCACCGGCCGGTAACGCCACTTGCACGGTGCCCGCAAGCTGCTCGCAGACCCGATGCCACGCCGCCGGGTTGGCAGTGGGCTGGGCGACCGAAGCCGCCGCCGAAAGTACGGGCGCCACGCTGGCTACAGGGCTCGACGACGGCTCCGCGGCGGTCTCAACGTTCTCCGCCCCGCTGCCAGGCTCGCCATCCCAACTGCTCACCAGTTGGCGCAGGCGTTGCTGCAGCCGCTGCACATCGCTGCGCGCCGAGACCAGCACATGCTGCAGGCCTTCCTTCTTGCGTCCGGGCGTCCAGCCCTTGCTGCTGCGCTCCAGCTGGCGCACCAGCCGGTCAATCAATTCAGCCCAGGCCTGGGCCTGCTGCGCGGGGCTGGCCACATCGTCAGGCAAGGCCTTGCAGAGCTGGTCCCAGCGCTGGGCGGCCAGCGCCTCCACCAAAGGTTCCTTGGCAGCGCCGGAGGGCAAAACGCGGCCGGCGAACTCCTGCAAGGCCGCGCGTGCCGCCGGCGTGGGCGGCTCGGGCAGGTCTTCGCCGCCCTCCTCGCGCCAGGCGCGGGCGTAGTTGGCGGGGGTGGGTTCCAGCTGGCGCAGGGCCATGCGGCGCAGGGCCGCCTTGGCCACCAGCGCGGGTGTGTTCTTGTCGGGCTTGTTGGCAACGGCCGTGGCGGTGGCGGTGGGCTTGTCCATGGGCATGTGATCAGGGCGCGGTCGGTCGGAGGCTCGTCTTGCAGTGTCGGCGCCCCCGCTGCGGCTTTGAGGGACAGGCCGCCGCGCGCGGCCCGGTTCACGTGCACAACCTAACGCGTGCCGGCCCTAACGTGTGCGGGCGATCCGGGGCGTCAGCGCCTCAGGGCTCCCCCAGCTCACCTCCTGCGGACTGGCCCATGGCACATGCGGCGCTTGGGTGATGCGTGCCAGCCAGCGCGCCAACTCGCGTCCCACCAGCGGGCGGGTGAAGAAGAAGCCCTGCATCAGGTGGCAGCCCAGGCGGCTGAGCACCGTCATCTGGCGCTGGGTCTCCACCCCTTCGGCGATGACGCGCAACCCGAGCGACCGCGCCAGCGCAATCACCGCCGTCACCACGGCCGAGCTTTGCTCGGTGATGCCCAGCTCTCGCACGAACGAGCGATCGATCTTGACCTCGCTGATCGGCAGGCTGGTCAGGTACGCCAGCGACGAATAGCCGGTGCCGAAGTCATCGATCGAGATCTCCACCCCCAGCTGGTTGAGTTGCAGCAGAGCCGGGATGACCACCTGCAGGTCCTTCATCAGGCCGGTCTCGGTGATCTCCAGCTCCAGCGTGCGCGGGGGGATGCCGTGAACCGTGGCAGCCTGCCGGATGGTGCTCACCAGATCAGCGCGCTCGAACACCCGGCTGGGCAGGTTGACGGCCACCGACAGGTCGAGCCCATCCACATCTCGCCACTCGCGGATCTGTCGCGCCGCCTCGCGCAGCGCCCAGTCGCTCATCGGCAGGATCAGGCCAGTCTCTTCCGCCAGGGGGATGAACTCCGACGGTGCCACCAGCTCGCCGTTGCGCTGCCAGCGCATCAACGCCTCCACCCCCACCACGCGGTGTGACCGCAGGTCGATCTTGGGCTGGTAGTGCAACACCAGCTCACCGCGCTCCATCGCCTTGTGCAGTGCGCTTTCCAGTGCCAGCCGCTCACGCCCCTTGCCTGCCAGATGCGGCTGATAAGCCTGCATGCCGTTGCGCCCGGCCGCCTTCACCGAATACATCGCCACATCGGCGTTGCGCAACAGATCCACCACCGAGGCGCCATCGCGCGGGTACAGCGCCACCCCCACGCTGGCGGTGACGAAGTACTCGCTACCACCCAGCACCACCGGCTCACGCATCACCTCCAGCATGCGCTGGGCCACTTGATCGGCATCGTGCTCATGGTCCAGCTCGGGCAGCAGCGCCACGAACTCATCGCCGCCCAGGCGCCCCACCGCCTCCAGCGAGCGGTGTGACCGCAGCACCGTGGTGTCCATCGCCAGCTCGGTGAGCTGTTCGCTGTGGCGCACGCACGAGCGCAAGCGCCGGCCGCACTCCACCAGCAGCTCGTCACCCACGGCATGACCGAGGGTGTCGTTGATCACCTTGAAGCGATCCAGGTCGATCAGCAACAGCGCACAACCATGGCCATGGCGGCGCGCCTGCTCCAGCGCGCGCTCGGCGCGCCAGATCAACTGGCGCCGGTTGGGCAGGCCGGTGAGCGCATCGAAATTGGCCAGGTGCTTGATCTTGTCTTCGATGATGCGGCGGTCGGTTACGTCCTGCACGATGCCGCTGTAGCCCGACACCTGCCCCAGCTCATTGAACTCGGGCTCTGCCTCGATGTGCAGCACCCGCTGACGACCATCGCCCAGGACGACCGACACATCGGTGTCCAGCACCGTGCTGTGATGCAGCACCTGGCGCAACAGGTTCGTGGCGGCAGATCGCTCGACCGGCGCCACCATGTGCAACAGGCTGCGCAAGCCAAAGCTCGCCTGCGGCCGCTGGCCCACCACCCGCAAGGCCTCGGGCGACATCACCAGCCCTTCCGAGCCGGGCCGCCAGTCGAAGCTGCCCATGCGGGCCAGGTCCTGCGCACGCGCCAGCTTGCTGCGGCTGCGCGCCAGTTCATGGCTGATGCGAGCGCTGCGCAGCAGGTAACGCAGCCGCCCCACCAGCAGGCTCCATTGATTGGTCTTGACGAAGAAGTCGGTCGCCCCGGCCTGGTACGCGCGCTCGATGGAGGCCTCGTCATCGAGCCCGGTGAGCATCAGCACCGGCACCATCTCGAAGCCGGGCACCTGACGCAAATGGCGGCAGACGGCGAAGCCGTCCATTCCGGGCATCACCGCGTCGAGCACCACCACATCGGGCAGTTCCTCCGCCAGAGCCTGCAGGGCAGCTTCGCCGCTGGCGGCCTCGCGCACCACGAAACCGCGTGAGGCGAGCGCCGTCGCGGTGAGCACCAGGCTCACCTCATCGTCATCGACCAGCAGCACCCGGGGGGGAAGCGGGTCAGTGGGCACGTCGGTTGTCATGGGCGCCCAGTGGCGGTCAGTCGCAAGGCGAGCCAATCCCTGGCCAACCGAATCTCATCCTGCAGTCGCCCGAGGGGCGCGGCCAAGGCCCGCACCTCGGCGCCTGCACGCAGGCACCCTTCCAAATGCGCACTGAGCTGGGCCAGACGTGTGGCGCCGACATTGGCCGAAGACGACTTCAAGGTGTGCACCACCTGCCCCACGCTGCGGGCATCGCCTTCGGCAATGCCCTGGTCCAATTGCACCGACATCCGGTCAAGGGTGTTCTCAAACGCGCCCACCACGCGCTCGAACAATTGATTCTGCCCGCCGCTCTCCAGGCCATGCAGCCGCGCCAGGCCGGCCGGGTCAAGGATGGGCAATCCATCACCGTTTTGATCTGCGACGGAGGGTGCAATGCCAACACCCGTCCGCGGCGGTGGCGCAGCTCCCGCCGCCGCCCCATGCCCCGGCCCGTCCTCCAGCCCGGCAAACTCGCTCTGCCAGGCCTCGCCCTGGCAGGCAAGCAGGATTTTCATCAGGTCAGACTGCCTGTAAGGCTTGGGCAGGTAGCCGTCGAAGCCCTGCTCCACCAGCCGCGCCTCGTCACCCGGCAGGGTGTTGGCCGTCACGGCGATCACCGGCACCCCCGGCGATGTGGCCCAGGCTTCGCCGATGCCGGGGCCCGTCCGCAGCACCTGCAGGGCCTCGATGCCATCCATGTCGGGCATCTGGATGTCCATCAGCACCGCGTCGAAGCGTTGGGCTTGCAACGCCGCCAGCCCTTCGGCGGCCGAGGCGGCCACCTGCGCGGTGCAGCCCAGCCGCACCAGCATGTGCTGCATCACTTCCTGGTTCACCTGATTGTCTTCCACCACCAACACGGCGCTGTCAAGCTGAAGGCTGGGCTGTGCCGACGCATCGGGTTGGGTCAGCCCCAGCAAGGCTTCACGCAGCTCACTCTTGCGCACGGGCTTCTGCACAAAGCGGCGATAGCCGGCCTCCCGGGCCGCACGCAGATCATCAGGCGCGCTCATGGACGACAGCAGCACCAGCTTCATGCCCGGTTGCAGGTGTTCGGCCATCACGGCCCGGGCAAACTCAATGCCGTCCAGCCCCGGCATGCGCCAGTCGACCAGTGCCAGGTCGAACCCCTCGGCCGCATGGCGCCTGGCGTGCAGCAGCTGCAGCGCCTGCCGGCCATCCAGCGCCACGGTGACATCCAGCCCCCATTCCCGCAGCATCGATTCCAGCACCTGGCGCGAGGTGGGGTGGTCCTCCACCAGCAGCACGCGCAGGCGCGGCATGTCGGGGCTGTCGCGCTGCACCAGGCCGGTGGGCGTCACATCCTCCACCGGGATCGTGAAGCGAAACAATGAGCCCCGGCCCACCTGGCTGTCCAGCGTGATGCGCCCGCCCATCAGCTCCACCAGTTGCCGCGCGATGGCCAGGCCGAGCCCGGTGCCGCCGTAACGGCGCGCCATGCCGCCATGGGCCTGGCTGAAGGCGTTGAACAGGCGCGGCACCTCGTCCGGCGCGATGCCGATGCCGGTATCACGCACACTGAACTCCAACTGCACCGTGCGCGGCTGCGCCGTCAGCAGCAGGCATGCCAGCTCGATGTTGACCTCGCCGCGCTCGGTGAACTTCACCGCGTTGCCCACCAGGTTGGTCAGCACCTGGCGCAGCCGCAGCGGGTCAGCCCGCACCCGATCGGGCACGCCAGCCGCTTCGCGAAAGCTCAGCTCCAGCCCCTTCTCATGCGCGCGCGGTGCCAGCAGCTCCAGCGTGTCTTCCACCAACGCGCGCAGGCTCAGCTCGGTGGGCGCCAGCTCCAGGCGCCCGGCTTCGATCTTGGCCACATCGAGCACGTCGTTGATGATCTCCAGCAGGTTCTCGGCCGAGCGGTACACGGCCTGCGCAAAGCGCCGTTGTTTCTCGCCCAGCCGTGTGCCCAGCAGCAGCTCGGTCATGCCCAGGATGCCGTTCATCGGCGTGCGGATCTCATGGCTCATCGTGGCCATGAAGTGGCTCTTGGCCTGACTTGCCGCCTCGGCTGCATCACGCGCGCCCTGCAGCTGCTGAGCGCGTTCATGCTCGTCGGTCACGTCATCCACCAGCGCCACCACCCGCACCCGGCCGTCTGGCAGCAGGCGTGGTTGGGTGCGCTGGCGCAGCCAACGCAGGCCGCGCGCCGGATGCTGAATGCGCAAGCGGCAATCGGTGCCCTGCAAGGCCTGCTCCTGGCTCGCCAAGGCCGCCAACAGCGCGCGGTCTTCAGGCACCACACAGCGTGCCAAGGCCTCGGCTGTTGTGACCACAGCCCCGGCTCCACCCAGGCCCAGCATGTCAAGCGCGCGGGCGCTGGCGTATTCCAGCCCGGTCCGCTCGGGGTCGCTCACAAAGACACCCTCTTCGATCGACTCGACCAGCTCCTTGAAGCGCATCTGCGATTCGGTCAGGCTGCGCTCAGCATGCCGCCGGTCGGTGACATCGCGCCACTGGCAGATCAGCCAGCGCACCTGGCCTTGCTCATCACGCACGGCCACATGCCGCGCACTGATCAGGCGTTCGCCTTCTGCGCTGGCCCAGCGCACGTCATGCTCCAGGGCGGAGTCTCGCTGCGCCGCGTCCTGCATCCGGGGCAGCATCGCCGCCAGCGCAGCCTCGCCCACCAACGCACCCAGCGGTTGGCCCAATGCCGCGTCACGTTGCACGCCCAGTTCCATCTCGGCATGCCGGTTCAATGCCTGCACCTGCAGGGTGTCCGCATTCAGCACCAGCACGCTGATCGGCAAGGCCTCGGTCAAAGCCACCAACAAGGCCTGCGCTGGCGCCCCGGCATCAGCACCACGCCCGCGGCGCGCCAGCGCCTGGCTCAACAGGCGAGCGGCCGAAGCCAGCACCGGCAGCCAGGTCTCCACCCCACGGCCCACGCCGTGCCATTCGATCAGCCCCACCGGCTCGCGGCGGCCGGCCATCACCAGCGGCAACACCACCAGATCACCGGCCACGCCCGCGCGCCACGGCCAGCGCCTGCCCGCCACCGCGCCACCCCCGAGCTGCACGCCACCCTGCACGATGGCGCGCAGCAGCGGGTCTGCCCGCTCACCCAACACACTGGCGGACGCATCGGCCCCCAGCACCGTGGCACAGGCACCCAGGTCCAGGCAGGCCCGGTCCTGCTCACGCCCTGACCAGCAGCTCGCCTCCACCCCCTGCAACACCACGCTGCCATCCCGCGTGGGCAGCGGCAGCAGGCACACGCTGCCTTGTGCCCCCATGGCGTCGCCCAGTGAACGGCGCACCAGCGCCAAGGCCGCGCCCACATCGGATGCCACGGCCAGCGCCTCATGCAGCCGCAAAGCTGCATCGAGCACCGTCGATGAAGTCACCGCCACCGGCCGCGCGCGGCCATCAGATGCGGGCCGCGGCCAGTCCTGTGCGTTGACGGTGGACGGGAACACGCTCTCGCCATCCTCGCCGCGGCCGCTGCGGCGAAACCAGTGCGATGGCAGCTGGAGCGATGAAAAATGCAGGGGCAGGCGTGACTTCACCGAAGCGGCACCCGCGCAAGGCCGGGCGTGAGAACTGCGTCGCTGCCAGCATAGTGGGCACCGCGGCGTCGGCCGAGGGCACCGAGCGCAGCGGCACCAGAAGCGCGCAATTTGCCCGCACAGGCAATGAGAATTCGGCCGGTGCGGAGGCCATGACCCAGGGCGGCACAAGGTGCGTTCCTACAATGCCTCGCATGCTTCCCAGCCCAGGCTCCCTGCCCGTCGACGCCCCTGTCGAAGGGCCTCCCACGGCCTTGGCGTCCCCCCGCGCCGTCGTCAACCAACCGCTCAGCGCCTGGCAGGTGCTGCCCCTGCTTGTGCTCGTCGGCCTGGCCCTGGTCGGGCTGATCCTGGGCGCGGTGCACCTGGCCCGGCATTGGTCGATGGACCAGGACACCGCGCTGGTCCTTGCCCTGGGCAGTGCGCTGCTGTGCGGCGTGCTGGTGCAGTCGCTGATGCGCGGCACCGGCCATGCGGCCACAGATCGCGCGTCGCAGCCCGCCCCGGTGATGCCCACGCCCGACCTGCTGGATGCCACGCCAACCCCAGCCGTGCTGCTGCACAAGCAAGGCGATCACTGGACGGTGGTGCGCATGAACGCCGCCGCCCAGCAAGCCGGGCTGCCACCGGCCGAAGGCCCCGCCATCGACTGGCTGGCCCGCGTGGAGCCTGCCATGGCCCAGGCCCAGCAGGCCGCGCAGGCCGAATCGGAATCGTTCGCCTACACCGTCTCGCATGACCTGCGCGCGCCGATCCGCGTGATCGAAGGCTTCACCCGCATCGTGCGCGAAGACTACGGCCAGGCGCTCGACCGCATCGGCAATGACCACCTCGACCGCGTGCTGGGCGCCGCCGCACGCATGAACAGCATGATCGACGCGCTACTGGCGCTGGCCCGCCTGTCGAGCCAGCCGCTCACACGCCAGCGCGTTGATCTCTCTCGCATGGCGCAGTACGTGCTCGACGACCTGCTCAAGCACACCCCGCAGCGCCAGGTCGAAACCCGCGTGATGCCCGGCCTGGAAGTGGACGGCGACCCCACGCTGATGCGCCTGGTGCTGGAAAATCTGCTGGGCAACGCCTGGAAATACAGCTCCCGACGCGATGTGGCGCACATCGAGTTCGGAGCTGAATATCGCCCCAAGGCCGCTGCTTCGCAGCGACCGCCCCCCGAGGGGAACGCGTTGCCTTGGGACGGCCCAGCGGCAACGCCACTCGTTCAGGAATCGCAGCGCGTGTTCTACGTCAGCGACGACGGCGCGGGCTTCGACATGCGCTTCGCCGAACGCCTGTTCGGCGCCTTCCAGCGCTTGCACAGCGCCAGCGAATTCCAAGGCACTGGCGTGGGCCTGGCCTCGGTGCGGCGCATCGTGCGCCGGCATGGCGGTGAGATCTGGGCCGAGGCCGAGGTGGACCGCGGCGCGACGTTCTACTTCACGCTGGGCTGATCGTCGGGTTGATCCGCGCTCAGGTCAGAACTGCCCCGGGCCAGCCAACTGCTCTACCGCAGCCACCATGGCCGCACAGCTGGCTTCCAGCGTGCGCCCCTCCTGGCGCGCCATGCGCTCCAACCGGTCCAACGCCGTGGCGCGCGTGAGCGAATAGCGGTGCATCACGATGCCCATCGCCGTGGCGACGGGTTGATGGAACACATCGGCCCGCGGCGCCGCCGCGGGGGCAGCCGGCGCGGCCACAGGCGCTACCGCATGCGGTAGCGCGCCACTGCGGGCCCGCGCCTGCACAAATGCAGCCTGCACGGCCGGCACGATCTGGGCAATGTCCAACGGCTTGACCAGATAGGCCAGCGCCCCCAACGCGCGGATCTGCGCCACCGTGGCCTCGTCGGAAAAAGCCGACAGGAACATGAACGGAATGCGCAGCTGGTCGCGCAGGTAGGTGGCCACGTCGAAGCCGCTCATGCCGGCCATGCGGATGTCCAGCAGCGCCAGCTCGGGGCGCTGCTCACGCGCCAGCAGGATGGCGTCATCGCCGTTGTCGGCATCGATGACCTCGAAACCCGCCTGTGTCAGGCCATGCACCAGCGTGGCCAGCACCAGACGGTCATCATCGACAACCAGGATCTTGGCGGCAGCGGGCGTCTCGGGCACGGGTGAACTTTCCAGAGGGGTTCAAAGGAGGATGGGCTGAGCGCTCATTGTGCCTGCGGCAGGGCCTGCGCACTGGGCACCACCACCGGGGGCGCCAGCGACACCGTGGCCACCACCAGCGCGCCGCGCTGCTCCATCGCGAGCGACGCATGCCGGCGCGGCAACAGCGCCCGCACCAGCCCCAGGCCCGACACCGCCTGCGGCCGATGCTCGATGCGAAAGCCCGGCGGCAACCCGCCCTCGTTGGCGATCTGCACCGTCACCCCCGCGGCATCGGCCATCAAGTGCACCTGCACTGGCGACGCCGCCGGGCTGTGCTTCACCGCGTTGGTCAACAGCTCGTTGAGCGTGAGCGCAATGGGGATCGATTCGTTCTCAGGCAGCGCCCAATGCCCCGCCTGTTCACCCGCCGCCGCGAAGGTGATGGTGCGCCCGAAGGTGCGCTGCACCGACTGCGCGATGGCCTCGACCACGCTGCACGCATTGAGCGGCCCGCCCGTGCCCACCTGCAGGCCGTAGACCTGCGCGATGGCCTGCACCTGGCCCACCACCTCGGCCATCACCGGCTGCACTTCCGGCCGGCGCAGGCCGATCTGCTGCATCAACCCAGCCACACCCTGCAGGTTGTTCTTGATGCGGTGATGCACTTCCTGCACCAGCATCTCGCGCTGGGCGATGGCGGCCTGCAACTCGGCGCGCTGCGCGGCGCGCTGGTCGGTCACGTTCGAGGCCACCATCAGCAGCTGCGCCACCCGGCCATCGGCCTGGCGCAGCGGCAGGAACTGGGCATCCCACACCTGCTCGCCGCTGTGCGCCCGCACCCGGTATTCACGGGTGGTGGTCACGCCTTCGGCGACGGCCAGGGCCTGGCGCATGTCGGTACGGATGGTGCCGGCCAGCTCGGGCGGATACAGCTCCTCGGGCACCCGACCCGCATGCGTGTCGACGGCTACGCCGGTCAGCCCCTCGCTCAACGACAGGGCCGCGCGGTTCATCTGCTGAGCGCCCAGCGTCACCGCGTCCCACACCGTGATGGCCATGGGCGCGGCTTCGATGATGCGCTGCAGGGAGGCGCGGGCCTCGGCCACCCGGGCCTCGGCCTGACGGCGCTGTTCAATGTCCATCAGCGCAAAGGTCAGTTCGCGCGAACCGTCCACCCCCAGCGTGCCCACGGCATTGCCCACCACCCAGAAGGTGCGGCCATCGCGGGCCTTCACTCGGCATTCAAACTTCACCGCCTCACCATCGCCCAGATCGGCCAGCATTTCGGCGCTGCGGGCAAAGGGGTGGTAGTCGTCGTCCGTGGCCACCGCATCGACAGGCTGGCCCAGGAAATCGCCCAGATCGCCGCCAAACATGCGGCGGGCCGAGCGGTTGAGCCAGGAGACGTGGCCGCGCTCGTCCACCGTCACGATGCCCACCAGCACCGAATCGAGCACCGCCCGCGTGCGGTCGGCCTGTTGCCCCAGCACATGGGCCATGCGGGCCCGCTCACTGGCCAGCCCGGCCAGCTCGTTCTGCTGCAGCTTGAGCCGCGTGATTTCAGACAGCACTGCAATCGATTGCGGCGCCTCGCCGCCGGGACCGGTGCGGCGAATGCTGAGCGCATACCAATGGGTTTCGCCTTCGTCGCCGCGCACCTCGATCTCGGCCTCGTACATGCTGCCGTGCTCCAGCGCCTCGGCCAACGCATGGCCATCGGGCAGGCCGCGTGTGCGCGAGGCAAGCAGCGCGCGAATGTCTGACCCCACGCCCGCCCCCGCCGGCAGCCGCAGCATGCGCTCGAAGCGGCGATTGCAGTGCATCAGCGAGTAGCCACGCAACGAGGCAATGCCCGCGGGCGAGCTTTCCAGGATGCTGCTCAGGTGGGTCAACACCTGCTCGGCGCGTTCCTGTGCCTTGTGCTGCTCGGTCACATCGAGCGTGACCACCGACGTGCTGGGCCGCCCCGACGCCAGGCGCCCCGGCTCCACCCGCGTGAGCAGCCAGCGCAGCCCCAGTTCAGGGTGCTGGATCGCATAACGCGCCTCGCAGCGCTCGCCCTGCTTGAGCGCGCGTTGCAGGCGTTCGAACTCGGGCAGCGAGGCCGGCGTCACCAGATCACGGCGAATGGCCTGCAGACCGCTGCCGCGCAGGCCGGGGCTGGCACTGCCGCCACCGGTCTCGCCACTGCCAAAGCTGGCCACGCCGATGCCGGCGGTATCGACCAGGGCACCGAGCTGCTGCCGGGCCAGATCACGCTCTTCCTCGGCGGTGCGGTCTTCGAGCATGCACATGTAGCGCCGTTGGCCGTTGCGCACCTCGTAGCAGCGCAGCAGCGAGCGCACCCAGCGCTGGCTGCCGTCGGGCACGGTCACGTTGCCTTCGGCGCTGACCCAGGCGCCCCCCGGCTCCAGCGCAGCGTCCAACCCGCTTTCACCGCCAGCCGAACGCCACCCCAGCAAGCCACGCACCTCGGCCGAGGCTTCGCGCAACTCGATCAAGGCGCCACCCACCACGCTCTCAAAAGCCACGTTGCTGCGCAACACCAAGCCGCTGTCATCGAACAAGGCCATGCCGAAGGGACTGAGGTCGAACCACTGGCCCAGCTCGCGTGAGGAGCGCTCGGCCAGCTCGCGCGCCGCATGCTCGGCGGTGGTCTCATGCATCAGGCTGAGCACCAGGCGACGGCCGTCCTGCGTGAGTGCCAGGTAGCGTGCCGCACGCACCCAGCGCAGCTGGCCGCTGCGGCCGATCAGCCGCTGCTCGACCAGCGCTGGCACATCGGGGTCATCGGCCGATCGTTCCAGGCGCAGGCGGTCGGCCTGGGTGGCCACATGGTCTTCAGCGGGCTGCAACTCCATCGGGTCATGCCCGATCAGCGCCTCGCGCGGACGGCCCACCAGCTCGGCGTAGGCATCATTGCAGTCGATCAGGCGGAAAGCCTCGTCCTGCAGGCAGGCCGGAAACGGCGAACCCCACAGCATGGTGTGCAGTTCACGCAGCACTGCATCGGGCGCCGGCAACAGCGCCATGGCCCGGCGGGAACCGCTGGCATCGTGCGCAGGCGGCAGCACCACCGCCCAGCGGCGGGTGTCCACAGCAAACAGTCGGGGGGCGGCGCGGTCCTCGGGCATTGAGCCCTGGTGCCCTGCCAACGTGGCCAGCACCCAGCCGCGGCTGGGTGCGTCCAGCAACGAGTCGAGAAACGCGGCATGCGCCTCGGGGCCATCGCCGCCAGGCATCGCACTCGCGGCCACCTGACGCAGTGCAGCGCGGTTGGCAAACTGAACACGGGCCGCGGCATCGACCAACAGGATGGGATCGCTCAGCGCATCCCACAGCGCCGCGTTCTGCGACAACGCAGCACCCGCCACAGACGGGCCGGAAGATTCAGACAAGAGCGCGCTCATCGGTCCCGGGGATCAGGCTCGTGCCCTGAAACCAGGGCACTGGAGCGCGCAGTGTACGCAGCACCCGGCCCCGTTCAACGCAGCACTGGCGCCCTGCCAGGCACCGGCTCGCCCAGCGAGAACTAATGCCGGGTCTGAACAAACCCGCAGTGTGCTATCGGCGCTTAGACCAGCTTGATCGCATTGCCCAATGCATGCAGCAGCGCCTTGTTGACCTGCCGCACCTGCAGCGCCGATTCGTCGATGATCTCGCGTATCTCCAGGCCCGAGCCGCCTTCCAGCGCCCGCACCAGGCGGATCATTGGCTCCAGTGGGCCGGTTTCTTCGGCCAGGGCCTGGAACACCACCTCAGGCACCGGAATCTTCTTCAGCAGCTCGGCAAAGGGTTCCTGGAACATGCGGTCGAGCAGCGAGAACACACCGCAGATGAACAGCTCGCTGCGCGCCGAATCCTGCGCCTCGGTGGGCGCCAGGGCTTCCATCAACAGGCCGCGACGCACGGCGGCAAACATCACCGGCCTCAGGTTCGGATCGCTCGACGCGGTGACCAACAACAGCGCCAGCCAACGCTTGAGCCGCTGGTAGCCCAGCAGCATCACCGCGTGGGTGAACGAGGTGACCTCGGTGCGCAGGCCGAAGATCGGCGAGTTGATGTAGCGCATCAGCTTGTAGGCCAGCGTCGGGTCGCGCTTGAGGGTGGCTTCGAGCTTGTCGAGCGATTCGTCTTCTTCCACCTGGTTGATCAGGTCGACAGTGGCCGCCAGATCAGGCCGCGTGGCCGAGCTCTTGTGTGACTGGCCGCGCACCACCTCGTCGATGGGCCAGCCCACCACGGCCACGGCGCCGCGGCGAAAGGCGCCTTCCATCTCGGCCACGGTGCGCACACCGTCTTGCATGAAGTTGAGGGTGCGTTTGACGGTGGGCGGCGGCGCCGGGTCGAACAGGCGGCGCTCATCGGCCAGGTCGATGATCGAATAGCGAAAGCAGCCCAGCACATCATTGGGCAGCGGCTGGTCAGGACGGCCGGTGAGCAGCAGCACATTGCCATTGCGGGCCAGCTGGCGCAGCGAATCGGCCAGCATCGGATCGCAGGCCAGGAACTTCGGCACCTCGATCATCACGTTCGAGCCCGGCTTCACGCCCAGCAGATCGACCAGCAGCCCTTCGCTGCGCACGGAAAGCGACACCTGGGCGCCATCGGCAGGCCACACCTCAGCCACGGCTTCCAGCAACTCGGCCACCGGCAGCTCTTCGCCGGGGTTCATCGGAAACACCGTCAGCCGGGTGGCGAGCGGGTTGCGTTGCCGATCGATGATCGGGCAATAGCTGAGGGTGACTTGGCCGAGGATCGGTGCGTCCATGGGGTACGGTACAGCTTACGGCCGGGCTCAGTTGTTGAGGTACTGGAACAGCGACAACCGCTGCACCATCGAATAGGCCTGCATCGCCGCCTGGTAGCTGGTCTGCTTGTTCGAAAAGTCTGACACGGCCTTCACCATGTCGAGATCCTCCGCATTCGAACGGGTCGTCTGGGCAGCCAGAATTCTCCCACTGGTGCGGTTGTCCACCGAGTCCAGTCGGTTGAGGGTTTCGCCAACCATGGCACGGGCCGACTGAAACTTTCCGAGCACCTGGTCCATGTCACGCAGGCCGCTGTTCACCGCCTGCGAGATCTGGCCGGTGTTGGCGTTCGGGTCCTCCAGCGCGGTGAGCGCGCGGTCGATGGCATTGAACACATTGCCCGTGGGGGTGGAGGGCTTGATCTGGAACGTGTCGCCATTCGCAGGAGAGCCGGAGACAGCGAAGTTCATGCCATCGATCGAGATCGACTGCCCGCTCTTGTAGGCCACGCCAGCCAGCGCCGTGCCGCTGCCGCTGGGCGTGATGCTGTAGGTGGTGTTGCCCGCACCATCCACCGCGAACTGGATGGCGTAGTCGCTGCCCGTCAACGCCGACGGGTCAGTCACCGCCCCGCCCGCGATCCATCCCTTGCCGGAGTTGGTGGTGTCGGCCGAGGTATCGAAGACCCCGTTGCCGGTGGGCACCTGCATCCACACGGTGTTGCCGTCCACAGCCAGGGGCAGGTATTCGTTGTTCGAGCCGCTGGGCGTGCCACCGCCGGCGCTGCTGGTGACGGCCGGGTTGCCGCTGGCATCCACCCCGTCATGAAACGGGTTGGCATTGGCGCCCTGTCCGCCAAACAGGTAGGAGCCGTTGCCGTCCCCCTGGTTGGCCACCGACAGCAACTGGGCGCGGATCTGGCGCAGCTGAGCTGCCAGCGCGTTGCGCTCTGACGATGTGTAGGTGCCGTTGCCGGCTTTCACCAGCGCTTCGCGGGCCGTCTGCGTCAGGTCTTCGGCATCGCCCAAAGCCGATTCAGTGAGCGTCATCGCGTTGCGACTGGCGGCAATGGCGCGTTGCATGGCCTCGCCGCGACTTTCTTCGTTCAACGCCCTTTCGGCGCGCGCCATGGCAGCCGGGTCGTCGCTGGGCTTGGCCACGCGCTTGCCGCTGGTCATCTGCTCCTGCGCTTCGGTCAGGGCGGTCTGGCGCTGCTGCAGCGTATCCAGGCCCGCGCTGTAGGTGTAGGCCGTTGAGACTCTCATGGTTCAAGCTCCTTGGAACGCTTAGCCGCCGAGGCCCAGCAAGGTGTCGAACACCTTCTGCGCCACCGACAGGATCTTGGCTGCCGCCTGATAGCCCTGCTGGTACTGGATCAGCTTCGAAGCCTCTTCATCGAGGTTCACACCAGTATCCGCACTCAGGGAAGCCTGCACGCTGGATGCCACGCCGGCCGAGGTGTCGGCAGCGTTCTGACCGCTCTGCACCCGCGCGCCCAGGTTGGCCAGCACGTTGGCAAAGGCATCGGTGAAGGTGGACTGACCCATCAGCGCCTGATCAGCCAACGAGGCAAAGGCCAGGGCATTGCCGTTGCTGGTCTTCACATCCGCGGTGGGCGAGATGCTGAAGGTATCGCCCACAGCTGGCGCGCCCTTCAGCGTGAGTTCAATGCCGTCATAGTTGATGGCACGCGCCGCGCTCCAGGTGCCCGACGAGAGCACCCCGCCGCCGCTGTCGCGCAGTTCGTAGTCGCCCGCCGCGGAAGTGAACACCAGCGACATCGCCTGATAGCCGCTGGCAGACGCCGCCGTGATGCTGAGCGTGCCCACCGCGCCGGTGCCGGTGTTCGTGGCCGACTCGGTGGCGGTCACCGGGTTGGCGGCCGCCAGGCTGCGCGGGTCACTCTGGTTGATCTGCATGAGCTGCGCGGCCGTGCTGACCGGTCGCAACAGGTAGCGATCTCCCCCCTGCGGTGGCGGCGCGCCCAGCGTGATCGTGAAGCCGTCGACCGTGCTGCCGTCCGAGACCGAGAAAGTCTGCCCATCGCTCTGGCGAGTCAGGATGAAGGTGCCGGCGGCCGCCGGGTCTTCACGCAACTCGTAGTCGCTCGCCTGCAAGGCGGTGCGGTCGGTCACCGCGAGGCTGACGGAGCCCACAAAGTTGCCTGCTGCATCGCGGGCGTTGTCCGCGGCCGGCAAGGCGCTGGTGGGCAGGCTGGTGCTGCTGCCGAAGCTGTAGAGAGCACCGCCTGCGCTGCCGTTCAGGTCCAGCCCCAGGCTCTGGCGCTCGTTGAGCGCCCCGCCGATGGTGGCCGCCAGTTGCCCGAGCTGCGCACGCATCGAGGCCAGATCGTCGCTCTGAAACTTCAACAGGCCTGACAGGGCACCACCGCCCAGCGAATCAGCATCCAGCGCCCGCACCTGACCCGCCACATTGATCGACAGCTCCACACGCGACGGATCGTAGGTGTCGGGCGTGGCCTGCAACTGGTAAGCGTTCACCCCCAGCACCAAGCTCTGGCCGCCAGACACAAACAGGTTGATGGAACCGTCATCCTGCGGCAGGCGTGTCACCTGCACCTGCTTGGCAATGTCGGCAATGAGCTGGTCCCGCTGGTCCAGCAGGTCGTTGGGCTCGTGGCCGGTGCCGCGGTAGGTGGCGATCTTCTGGTTCAGATCAGCCACCTCCTGGGCCATGCTGTTGACCGACTCGGCCGTCGACTGCACATCAGCGTAGACCGACTTCTGCAGCGACTCGATCTGGTCACTGGTGCTGCTGAACAGCGACGCCAGATCGCGCGCACGCGACAGCACCACCTGGCGTGCCGACAGGTCACCCGGCGTGGTCGACAGATCGGTGAACGCGTTGAGCAACTGGGTGGTCGCATAGCCGATGCCCGAGGTGCCGGTGCCAAACGCATCCTGCAGCTGCGACAGGAGGGTCGCACGTGTTTCATCAGCCGAGGCCGAGGACGAGGTCTGTGCGGCCAGGTCGGTGAGGTAGCTGCTGACGGCGCGTGACACCGTGTCCACGCTGACACCGCGGCCGATGAAGCCGGAGCCGGAATACACCCCGCTGGTGGTCGAGAGGTTCACCGACTGGCGCGAATAGCCATCCACCCCGGCGTTGGCAATGTTGTGGCCGGCGGTTTGGAGCTGGGCCTGCGAGGCGTTGAGCGCCCGCGTGCCCACGCTCATCAGCGAGCTCATGCTCATGTCATTTCCTCAGCCGAAGGCGGCATCGTCCCCGCCCCGAGGGGCAGGTGGTGCGTCGGTATCATGCCGCGCCTCATGTGGTCAGCCGTTGCAGGCGCAACGCGGTGTTGATGACACGCCCGAGCTTGTCGGCGTACTGCGGGTCGGTGGCATAGCCGGCCTTCTGCAGGTTCTGCGCAAAGGACTGCGCATCGCCGCGGGCCTGCATGACGCCGGCATAGCGCGGGCTGGAGCTGATCAGCTTGGCGTAGTCGCGAAAGCTTTCTTCGGGCGAGGCATAGGCGCGAAAGCGGGCTTTCACCTTCACGGCGCGGCCATCGATGACCTCGGTGGTGGTGGCCACGGCCACCGGGCCGTTCCAGTTGGCGCCGGCCTTGATGCCGAAGAGGTTGTGGGAATCACGGCCCTGCTCGTCGCGGATGGCGCGCTTGCCCCAGCCGGTTTCGTGCGCGGCCTGGCCCAGCATGAAGCCGGCAGGAATGCCGCTTTCAGCCGCCACGCGTTCGGCGGCCGCGGTGTTGGCCTGCACAAAGTCTTGCGCATTGGCCGGCCGGGCTGCGCTGGTGGCAGCAGCGGTACCGTCCACGGCGTTGGGGGCGGGTTGCGCGGCCGCGGTCTGGCGTGCTTTCCAAGCGGCCAGGGCTGCGGGCATCGTCGAGGGCTGCACGCTGCCGCCCTCCTGTGCCGCCGACAGGCCCATCTGCCGCTCCAGCTGTTTCGCAATGGCTTCGGCCAGCCCACGCGGCTGCCCGGAGAGCTGGGTGGCGTACTGCGAATCGAGCATGCTGGTGCCGAGTTCGGTGCCCTGGTTGTCGAGCATGCCGCTGGCCATGGTGGTCTCGCGCATGCTCTTCATCAGCTGCTGCATGAACAGCGCCTCGAACTGCTTGGCCACCTCGCGGATGGCACCCTTCGGGTCTTTGGCGGCAGACGCACGCAGCCCATCCAGCGACGCGGTGCCCGTGGCCAGCGTGTCGGTGGAGGCAGAGAGCGGCCGCACGGACTGCATCAGATGATCTCCAGCTCCGCTTGCAAGGCACCGGCGGCCTTCATCGCCTGCAGGATGGCCATCAGGTCACCGGGCGTGGCGCCCAGGGTGTTGAGCGCCTTCACCACATCGGTGAGCTTGGTGCCCGCGGGCAGGTTGATCAACGAGCCGGGGGTCTGCTCGATCTTGATGTCGGTCTTCTCGGTCACCACCGTCTCACCTTTGGAGAACGGCGCGGGCTGGCTGATCACCGGCGTGCTGTTGATGGTGACTTGCAGGTTGCCATGGGCCACAGCACAGGGGCCCAGCGTCACGGCCTGGTTCATCACGATGGAGCCGGTGCGGGCGTTGACCACCACGCGCGCCGCGGGCATGGCCACGTCGATCGGCAGGTTCTCGATCTCGGCCATGAAGTTCACCCGGGCATCGGCGTTGCCGCCCACCTTGACGCGCACCGCGCGGCCGTTGAGGGCCTGAGCGGTCTCGGGGCCGAACTTGGCGTTGATGACACGAGCCACTTCACGAGCGGTGCCAAAGTCGTCGGAGGCCAGGTTGAGCTGCAGGCTGTCGCCCTGCGCCAGCGGCGTGGCCACCGAACGCTCTACCGTCGCGCCTTCCGGGATGCGACCGGCCGAGAGGTGGTTGATCGTCACCTTGCTGCCGCCGGCCGAAGCCCCGGCGCCGCCCACCATCAGGTTGCCCTGTGCCAGCGCATACACCTGGCCATCGGCACCGCGCAGCGGCGTGGCGATCAGGGTGCCACCCCGCAGGCTCTTGGCATTGCCCATCGAGGAGACAACCACGTCGATCTGCTGGCCGGGTTGGGCAAAGGCAGGCAGGCTGGCCGTCACCATCACGGCGGCGACGTTGCGCAACTGCATGTTCGCGCCAGCCGGCACGGTGATGCCCAGTTGCTGGAGCATCGCATTCAGGCTTTGCGCGGTGAAGGGGGTTTGGGTGGTCTGGTCGCCAGTGCCGTCGAGGCCCACGACCAGGCCGTAGCCGATCAACTGGTTGCTGCGCACACCCTGGACGGTGGCCAGCTCCTTCAGGCGTGCGGCCTGCGCGTCACGCGGCCATCCCACGATGGCACTGGCCAGCACGAAGGCCAAGACCAGTGCGGCACGCAACAGCTTTTCGTGCAGATCCATCGCGGTTCCTGAAGAGAATGTTTCAGGAACCGATGTTGCTGGATCTTAAATGGGCGAAAGGCTTAAAAAGAAGCGCGCCAGCCAACCTATTTGCTGGGCATCGCCCACCTGGCCGCGGCCACGCTGCTCCACCCGCACGTTGGCAATCTGCGCACTGGCCACGGTGTTGCCGGGCTGGATGGCACGCGGGTCGATCTGGCCCGAGAAGCGCAGCACGTCGACGTTGTGGTTCACGCCGATCTGCTTCTCACCGGCCACCAGCAGATGGCCGTTGGACAGCACCTCCACCACGGTGGCGGTGATGGTGCCGCTGAAATCATTGGTGTTCTGCGTGCCGCCCTTGCCGTCGTACTTGTTGGCACTGGCGCCGCCCACGCTGAGCTTGCCCAGCATGCTGGCACCCAGGAACGGAAACGCGCTCACCGAGCCATCCACCGAGCCGCTCTTCTCGACCGAGCTGGTGGAGCTGGCGGTGGCGCTGAGCTTCTCGACGATCTGCACCGTGATGGTGTCGCCCACCATGCGGGCGCGGTGGTCCTCGAACAGCGGGCGGTACTGGGTGTTCTGGTAGATCGAGCCGGTGGTCACCGCCGGCGCCACCACGGGCGCCGGGCGCACCATGGTGGGCTCGGTCACATCCACCTTGGCCTGGGTGGGCATGATGCTGCAGGCCGAGCAGGCCAGCACGCCGGCCGCCATCAGCAGCCTCATCAAAAATTCATGCCCTCGCATCACATCTGCCCCAGGCGCTGCAGCATCTGGTCAGCGGTCTGAATGGCCTTGGAGTTCAGCTCATAGGCGCGCTGTGTCTGGATCATCGACACCAGCTCTTCCACCACGTTGACGTTGGACGACTCCACATAGCCCTGCGACAGTGTGCCCAGCCCGTTGTTGCCCGGCGCGCCGCTGGTGGGCGTGCCCGATGCTGCGGTCTCGGTGAAGAGGTTCTGCCCCTTGGCCTCCAGGCCAGCCGGGTTGATGAACGAGACCAGTTGCAACTGGCCCAGCACCTGCGGCGCCGTTTGGCCCGGGATGGAGGCCGAGACGGTGCCATCGGGCGCCACCGTCACCGTCTGGGCATTCGCCGGCACGGTGATGCCGGGCTGCACGGTGTAGCCGTTGTTGGTGACGAGCTGGCCGGTGCTGCTGGTCTGGAAGGCGCCGTCGCGGGTGTAGGCGTTGGTGCCATCGGGCATCTGGATTTCGAAGAAGCCTTGGCCCTTCACCGCGATGTCCCAGGTATTGCCGGTCTGCGTGAGGTTGCCCTGGCTGAACTGGCGCGAGGTGGCCACGGTGCGAACGCCCAGGCCCACCTGCAGGCCGGTGGGCAGCTGCGTTTGCTCGGAGCTGTTGGCCCCGCTCTGGCGCAGCGTCTGATACATCAGGTCTTCAAAGACGGCATGCGACTTCTTGTAGCCGTTGGTCGCCACGTTGGCGAGGTTGTTGGAAGTGACATCCAGCTGGGTCTGCTGGGCTTCCATGCCGGTCTTGGCAATCCAGAGGGCGCGCATCATGGTGGGGGTCCTTTACTCGGCATCAAAACTTGTTAACGCGCCGCAACGGGCGGCGGGCCGCCCCAAGGCCGTTGCGGGCCCCCTCGGGGGCGGGCTCGAAGAGGCCGGGGGTCAACCATTCACGGAGAGCAGCTGGGCAGCTTGCTGATCGCCCTTCTCGGCGGTCTGCAGCATCTTGATCTGCGATTCAAACTGGCGCGCCGCGGCGATCATCTGCACCATCGTCTCGATGGCGCTGACGTTGGAGCCTTCGAGCGCGCCGTCCTGCAGCCGGGCGCGTGCGTCGGCCGGCAAGTCACCGCCCGGCGAACGGAACAGGCTGTCATCACCGCGCTCCAGCGGCACCTCGGGTGTGACGAGCTTGAGCCTGCCCACGGGAGTGGACTTGCCGTTGCTCTGACGGGCGCTGATGGTGCCGTCCTGCGCGATCGACAGCTCGGCATTGGCCGGCACCTGGATCGGGCCGCCATCGCCCAGCACCGTGCGGCCGTTCTTCGTGACGAGCGTGCCTTCGGCGTTGACATCGAGTGCACCAAAGCGGGTGTAAGCCTCGCTGCCATCGCCACCCTGCACGGCCAGCCAGGCATTGCCTTTCATGGCCACGTCGAGGTTGCGACCGGTGGCAGTGATGGGACCGGCTTCGGCGTTGTAGCCGGTGGTGGTTTCCAGCGCGTAGACGCGGGTGGAGGCGCCGTCGCCGCGCAGCGGCACGGCGCGCGCCGTCTGCATCTCGGCGCGAAAGCCGGTGGTCGACGCATTGGCCAGGTTGGTGGCCAGCACGTCCTGCCGCTGCATCGTCGCCTTCGCAGCCGACATCGACAGGTAGATCATGCGGTCCATTCAAGGCTCCCGGTTCAGGTTCAGGTTCAGCGCAGCGATACCAGGGTCTGCAGCACAGCGTCCTGCGTCTTGATGGTCTGGGCGTTGGCCTGGTAGATGCGCTGCGCGGTGATCATGTTGACCAGCTCGCCGGTGAGGTCAACGTTCGACTCTTCCAGCGCACCGGATTGCAAGGCCCCCATGGTGCCGCTGGTGGGCTCACCCACCACCGGATCACCCGAGGCATAGGTGGCCGCCCAGGCATTGCCGCCCAGTGCCTGCAGACCCTGCGGGTTGCGGAAGTTGGCCAGCTCGATCTGCCCGGCCGCCTTGGTGGTGCCGTTGGTGTAGCGCGCGGTGATGATGCCGTTCTCGGCGATCTGCAGGCTCGACAGTTCGCCCGGCGCGTAGCCGTCCTGCGTGAGGTCGGTGACACTGAAGCTGCTGCCGTATTGCGTGGCGCTGCTGAGGTCGAGCGTCACGCCCGTCATGGCTTCATAGCTGCCGTCAGCGGCGGCGGGAATGGTGATGGCCACGGGCGCCGCTGGCGAGGTGGGGGCAGCGCCGCTGGTAGGAAAGACGATGCTGGTGACGGGCGCGGGGTTGCCGGCACCGTCGTCGGCAATGGTGGTGCCATTGGCCGTCGCATACACATCCCAGTTATCCGTGGCGGTCTTCTTGAAGTAGTAGGTCATGGCCACCGCCTGGCCCTTCACGTCGTACAGCGTCTGCGACGTGGCCTTGGTGTAGGTGGTGGCATCGTTGAAGTCGATCGCCGTGGTGGTGGCGGTGGCGCGCGAATCGAGGTTCATCTCCATGTTCACCGACGTCGTTTCCATGGGCGCAATGCCGCTGGTGGGCAGCTGCAGCGGCCCAGCGGCCCGCGGCGTGATCACGCCCTGCGAATCGGCCGCGTAGCCCAGCAGCTGCTGGCCTTGGTTGTTGACGATGAAGCCTTGGTTGTCGACCTTGAACTGGCCGTTGCGCGAGTAGAGCAAGGCGCCCGAGGTGTCTTGCACCTGGAAGAAGCCGGAGCCATTGATGGCCACGTCCAGCGAGTTCTCGGTGGAGCTGATGGTGCCTTGCGAGAACTGCTGCGTCACTGCAGCCAGGTTCACGCCGATGCCGATGTTGCTGGTGCCGCCGGCCGCACCCAGCGCGCCAGCGTAGATGTCAGCGAACTCGGCCCGCGAGGTCTTGGCACCGTAGGTGCTGGCATTGGCGATGTTGTTGCCGATCACCTCCAGGCTCTTGCTGGTGGTGTTCAAGCCGGAGAGGCCTTGCTGGAAGTTCATCGTCGTTTCCTTCGGGGTATGCCGCAGTGCTGCTTGGAGTGAATCAGGGGTGGTGAAAGATCAGGACACCGCCTTGACGGCGCTGTAGGCCACGGTGTTGCCGCTGGCCAGTTCCAGATTGAGCGTGTTGCCGCTGGTGCTGACGGCAGTCACCTTGTCGGTGACCAGCGTGGTGGCGGTGACGTTGGCGGTGCCGGCACTGGCCTTGATGCGGAAGGTGAGCCCGTCGGTCGAGGTCACGCTGGCGGGTTGGGTCCAGCTGAAGCTGTGCTTGCCTGAGGTCTCGGCACCGAGGTCAATGGTGTCGACCACGCGGCCGGCGGACGACAGCACTTCCACCTTCACGCTGTCGGCCGCGCCGCTCAGCTCGAAGGCGGCTTCGGCCTTGCCGTTGGTCACGGTGAGGCTCTTGCCTTCCACCAGCACGTCGTGTCCCACCAGGGAAGCGCCCTGCATGGCCTGCATCTGCACGAACTGCGATGACATGGCCTGGATCGACTCGTTGACCTTTTCGATGCCCTGCACCGTGTTGATCTGCGCCATCTGGCTGGTCATCTGCGCGTTGTCCATCGGATTCAGCGGATCCTGGTTCTGCAGCTGCGTGACCAGCAACTTCAGGAACCGATCCGCGCTGGCCTGGGTGGCGCTGGTTGCGCTGCTGTCCTTGCCGTTCAACGCGGCGTAGGCGTTGGCTGCGGAACTGCTGGTGTTGTTGTTAACGGTGCTCATGGGATTTCAGTCCGGTGAAGTGGCATCAGACAGATCAGGACTGGCCCATCTGCAGGGTCTTGAGCAGCAGCGTCTTGGCCGTGTTCATGACTTCGACGTTGTTCTGGTAGGAGCGCGAGGCCGAGATCATGTTGACCATCTCCTCCACCGGGTTGACGTTGCTGTAGGTCACGTAGCCTTCGGCGTCGGCAGCGGGGTGTTTGGGGTCGTGCACGCGGCGGCCGGGGGTCTGGTCTTCCACCACGTTGGACACCTGCACGCCGCGCGTTTCCTGGTCGCCCATCGCGACGGACTGGAACATCACCTGCCGCGCCTTGTAGCTCTGGCCATCGGGGCCGGCCACGGTGTCGGCGTTGGCCAGGTTGGAGGCCACGGTGTTCAGCCGCTGGCTCTGGGCGCTGATGGCGCTGCCGGAGACATTGAAGATCCTGAGCATCGACATGGAAGTTCTCCTTCAGCCGGGGTCACTGGCCCTTGATGGCATCGAGCATGGTGCGCACGCTGCCGTTGATGAAGCGCAGCGTGGCCTCGTACTTCACCGAGTTGTCGACGAAGTTCGAGCGCTCGCGGTCCATGTCCACCGTGTTGCCGTCCAGGTTCGACTGCGCGGGCTTGGCGTAAAGCAGCTCGCGGCCGCTCTCCTGGCCAATGGCGGTGGGGAAATGGGCATTCGAGGTGGTGGCCAGGGTGGCGGCGCCGCGCTGGAAGGTGTCCAGCGTGCTGGCACCACTGCCGGCCTGGCCGGCCACCGACAGCCTATGACCGCTGCCCGTGGCCATGCGCTGAGCGAGGCTGCCTTCGGTGGCCTGGCGCAGCGTGGTGGCGAAATCCATGTCGCGGGCAACGAAGCCCGGCGTGTCGGCGTTGGCAATGTTGCTGGCGAGCAGGCGCTGACGCTCGGCCCGCAGGGTCAGCGCCTGGGCCTGGAAATCGAGCGAATCGGTCAGTCTGTTCAGCATATGACACCTCACGGCGCCGGGAAGCGTGGCAACGATGGCTACACCTTCCCGGTGTGCTGCCAATTCTTGGGCTGACCGAGGGCCAACATGAGCGGGAAAAGCAGGGCTCGCACGGTGCATCTCCCTGCTTGGCGGTGGTGGGATCTCTCTAGAGTCCAGCCTCATGAACAAATGGGGCACTTGGATCGACACCACCACCTGGGCCGGCTTGGCCGCCGGATGGGTGTGCCTGATCCTGGGCGCCTGGCTGATGCCGGCCCGTGCTGCCGCGCCTGGCCCCGTGACGCTCACCGCTGTACAACCCTGGCCCGCCGATGCCGCTGCCCAGGCCCAACTGCCGCCGAGCTGGGCGCAGGCCATTGAGCGGCTGGTGCAGGCCAGCGCCGAAGCACCCGCCAAGGCACGCACTGAAGTGGTGATCGGCGCGCCGTCGCAACAACTCAAACTGGCCCCCTGCGCCCAGGCCGAACCCTTCCTGCCCGCCCAACCGCGGCGCTGGGGGAGTGGCCGCGTGGGCCTGCGCTGCACCAGCGGCGCGCGCTGGAGCCTCTACCTGCCCATCAACGTGAAGGTGTTCGCGCCGGCCGTCGTCGTCAGCCAGGCCCTGCCCGCCGGCAGTGAACTGACCGCAGAGCATCTGAAACTGGCCGAGGTGGACGTGGCCGCTGCGCCCTCACCCACCTTTGACCAAGTCGCCCCCCTGCTCGGCCGCCGCCTGGCCGCGCCAATGGCCGCGGGCGCCGAGGTGCGCGCCAACGACCTGCGGGCACGCCAGTGGTTTGCCGCCGGCGACCCGGTCACCCTGGTGGCCACCGGCTCTGGTTTTGCGGTTGAAGGCGAAGGCCAGGCCATGGCCAATGGCGTGGAAGGCCAGACCGTGCGGGTGCGCACCGGCTCCGGACGCATCGTGATGGGCACACCCAGCGGCGAGCGCCGTGTGGAGGTGCCACTTTGATCTCTGCAAAAACTCGCCCCAAGTGCGCATCGCCACCCCCAAACGGGTTCCAGGCCCGCACCGCAGCCCCTCCCCACCCCCATGAGCATGGGTTTTACGGATGGTTGCAGGCCCCTGGCACTCAAGAAGCGACGAACGCACACCGATACACCGGGGGACGGCAGGCTCATGGGCTGTTCGAACTGGCGTCAAAGAGCTCGGCCTGTACGGGTAGGCCGCTCTTGTCAGGAAGTACCGTCGGCAGGCGCACAATTCGCGTCGGCCCTTCCAACGCCTCAGTCTCGACCCGTGCCGCCCTCAGGGCACCAAGGAGCAAATGATGAAAATCGGCAACACCCCAGGCGCAACCGGCATCGGCGCCCTCAACGGCGCCACAGGTGGTGCTCGTGAAGCTGCCACGACCGGTCAAAGCGCAGCGGTAGGCGGCGGTGACAGCACCAAGGTCACCCTCTCGGGCGCTGCGTCGGCCCTGTTCGACGGCACGGTAGACGGCGCTTTCGACGAAGAGAAGGTCAACCGCATCCGCCAGTCGATCGCCGATGGCACCTACCAGATCAACCACGGCGCCATTGCCGACAAATTGATCGCCAACGCCCAGGAACTGCTGGGCAAGGTGTCCAACAACTGACGCTGATGGCACAACCATGATGGTGATGACCCGGGCCCAACCAGCGCAGGAAGTGAACCCTGCGCTGCTCGCGGAACTGCTGAGTGAGGTGGAACACAGCCTACAGGCTTTGAGCCTGGCCGTGCGCAGCCATGATGCCGACCAGGTGGCCGAGCACGCGCAGCAGGTGCACCGGGCCCTCGCCCCCGTGGTTGACCACTTTGGCCGCGCAGCCCGCCAAGGGCAGTTGCCGCCGGCACTGAAACAACGCCTGGTACGTGTGGGCCGCGAAGTGGCCGGTCAACGGCTGGCCATCGCGCCCCAGCAGATGGCACTCGACCGCGCGCTGGCCTTGCTGATGCCAGCGGAGCCCACCGCCCAGCAGGGCGCGTACCGCCTCTACTGACTCAGAGCTCGCTCGCCTCGAAGGTGTTGCAGCTCTTGAGCGAGCCCGATTCGGCACCGCGCTTGAACCAGCTCACCCGCTGAGCACTGGAACCGTGCGTGAACGACTCCGGCCGCACCGATTGCCCCGCCTGAGACTGCAAGCGGTCATCCCCGATCTGTGCCGCGGCATTGAGCGCCTCTTCCAGATCGCCCTGCTCCAGCCAGTTCTTTGACTGCTGCGAGTGCTTGGCCCAGACGCCGGCAAAACAATCGGCCTGCAACTCCACCTTCACTGACAGGGCATTCATGCGCCGCTCGCTGATCTGGCCGCGCAGCGCATCCACCTTGTCGGTCACGCCCAGCAGGTTCTGCACATGGTGGCCCACCTCATGCGCCACCACATAGGCCTGGGCAAAGTCGCCCGGCGCGCCCAGGCGCTGGCGCAGCGTGTCGAAGAACGAGAGATCGAGGTACACCTTGCGGTCACCAGGGCAGTAAAACGGCCCCATCGCGGCGTCGCCCTGCCCGCAGGCCGTGGGATAGCTGCCGCGGAACACCACCATGCGCGGCTGCTGGTAGGCCTGCCCGCCCTGCTTGAAGACGTTGCCCCACACGTCCTCGGTATCGGCCAGCACCACACTGACAAATTGCAGCGACGGATCCTTCTCGCCGGCCGCCTGTGGGCTGCCGGTGTCGGGCTGGCTCATCTCCATCGGTGCCCCGCCGCCGCCCAGCATGCCCAGCAGCGTCAGCGGGTTGACGCCCAGCAGCCACCCGCCCACCAGCGCAATCACCACCGTGCCCAGGCCCAGCTTGCGGCCACCACCGCCCAGGCCGGGCATGCGCCGGCCGCCGGCACCACGCACGTCGTCCACGTTGTCGCTTTCGCGTTGACCTTCCCAGCGCATGAGATGCTTCCTTCGTCAGTTGGAGCCCTGCGACTGCGGCCCGTGGGTGGTGTTGGGTGTTGAGGTCAGGTCTTGGGCAGCGTCACGCCCGTCTGGCCCTGATATTTGCCGCCGCGGTCGCGGTAGCTGGTCTCGCAGACCTCGTCGCTTTCAAAGAACAGCACCTGCGCGCAGCCTTCACCGGCGTAGATCTTGGCTGGCAGCGGCGTGGTGTTGCTGAACTCCAGCGTCACATAGCCTTCCCATTCAGGCTCGAACGGGGTGACGTTGACGATGATGCCGCAGCGCGCATAGGTGCTCTTGCCCAAGCAGATGGTGAGCACGCTGCGGGGGATGCGGAAGTATTCGACCGTGCGCGCCAGCGCGAAGCTGTTGGGCGGGATGATGCACACATCGCCCTCGAAGTCGACGAAGCTCTTTTCGTCGAAGTTCTTCGGGTCGACCACCGTGGAGTGCACGTTGGTGAAGATCTTGAACTCGCGTGCGCAGCGGATGTCGTAGCCGTAGCTGGAGGTGCCGTAGCTGACGATCTTGTGGCCGTCAGCCGCCTGGCGCACCTGACCGGGCTCGAACGGCTCGATCATGCCCTGCTCCTGCGCCATGCGGCGGATCCACTTGTCGCTCTTGATGCTCATTGCCGGTCCTTGTCTTGACCGGCGATTCTACGAGCGTGATGGATGTCTCAGGTGGCAGGTGTCAGGTCGACGCGATGCCGCTCCACCGCCTCGCGCACCAGCGGAGCCAAACCTTCGCCGCCGGCGTCCAGATGCGCCAGCAGGCCGCGGCGCATGCGCGGCTCCCAGAACTTGCGCAGGTGCGTGGCAATGCCGTCCACCGCTTCTTCATGCTCGGGCATGGCCGAGAAAAATTGGCCGATGCTGTTGGCCATGTGGACCAGGTTCTCGTGCGCGTTGGCATGCATGGGCGTTACTCGTGTTCCGGCGCTGCCGATCGGGCAGCGTGATAGATCGTGGCGCGCTGGCCGCGGGCGAAGCCGACCAGGCTGAGGTTGGCCGACTGCGCGGTGCGCACAGCCAGCGCCGTGGGGGCCGAAATCGCGGCCAGCAGGCCGATGCCGGCGGTGGCCGTCTTGTGCACCATCTCGTAGCTGGCGCGGCTGGTCACGGCCACGAAGCCGGTGTGAGGATCCACCTCTTGGGCTGCGAGATGGCCGATGAGCTTATCGAGCGCGTTGTGGCGGCCCACGTCTTCACGCAGCACCAACACCTGGCCGTCCAGCCCGCACCAGGCCGAAGCATGGGTGGCGCCGGTGGTGTGCTGCAGGCCCTGGCGGTTGCCCAGCTCGGCCATCGCCCGCTCAATGGCGGCCGCATCCACGGCCAGGCCCGCCACCGGCGCGCGCACTGGCCGCACGGCATCGGCCAACCGCTCGGCCCCGCAGACACCGCAGCCGGTGCGCCCGGCCAGCGTGCGGCGGTGCTCCTTGAGCCGCACGAAGGCGCGCAGAGTGATGCGCAACGCCAGCGTGATGCCTGCGTCGCTGTCCGCCTGCTCGCAATCCAACAGGTCAGACGCTTGGTCAATGATGCCTTCGCTGAGCGAAAAACCCAGCGCGAAGTCTTCCAGGTCCAGCGGCGAGGCCAGCATCACGGCGTGCGAGACGCCGTTGTAGACCAGCGCCACCGGCACCTCCTCGGCCACCCATTCCTGCGTGGGCGTGCGCTGGCCGGCCTGCAGCAGCTCGGCATTCAGCAGCGTGGCCGCGGGCAGGCTGGGGTTGGAGAGATCGTCCGGCTTCATGGCGGCATTGTGAGCGTTACTTGCCTATCACCTCGACAGGCTGGCCCTTCAGCAGCGCCAACTGGGTTTCGCTGAAGCGCTCGAAGTCCTGCTGCCAGGGCGACAGCGGTGCCTCACGCCCGGCCTGGCTCACCCGCGCCACCTGCACCGCCGTCACCTTGTACTCGGGGCAGTTGGTGGCCCAGTCGGAGCTGTCGGTGGTGATCACGTTGGCGCCCGACTCGGGGAAGTGGAAGGTGGTGTAGACCACGCCGGGCTGCACCCGCTCGGTCACCCGGGCGCGCAGCACCGTCTGGCCAGCGCGGCTCTCAATGCCCACCCAATCGCCTTCGCTGACGCCACGCTCTTCGGCGTCATGCGGGTGGATCTCCAGCCGGTCTTCGTCATGCCACTGGTTGTTGGGCGTGCGGCGGGTCTGCGCACCCACGTTGTACTGGCTGAGGATGCGCCCGGTGGTCAGGATCAGCGGGAACTTGCGCGTCACCTTCTCGTCGGTGGGCACATACTGGGTGATGATGAAGCGGCCCTTGCCGCGCACGAACTGGTCGACGTGCATGATCGAGGTACCGGCTTCATCGGTGCTGTCATTGCAGGGCCATTGCACGCTGCCCAGGCGGTCGATCTTCTCGTAGCTCACGCCAGCAAAGGTGGGCGTGAGCGCGGCGATCTCGGCCATGATCTGCTCGGGGTGCGCATAGCTCATCGGGTAGCCCAGCGCGTTGGACAGCTTCACCGTCACCTCCCAATCGGCCAGCCCAGCCAGCGGCGGCATCACCTGGCGCACCCGGCTGATGCGGCGCTCGGCGTTGGTGAAGGTGCCGTCTTTCTCCAGGAACGACGAGCCCGGCAGGAACACGTGCGCGAACTTGGCGGTTTCGTTCAGGAAGATGTCCTGCACGACGATGCATTCCATCGCCTCCAGCGCGGCCGACACGTGCTGCGTGTTCGGGTCGCTCTGCGCGATGTCTTCGCCCTCGCAGTACAGGCCCTTGAACGTGCCTTCCAGCGCGGCGTCGAACATGTTGGGAATGCGCAGGCCCGGCTCGGGGTTCAGCGTCACGCCCCACGCGGCTTCGAACTGGCTGCGGGCGGTGGTGTCGCTGATGTGGCGGTAGCCCGGCAGCTCATGCGGGAAGCTGCCCATGTCGCATGAGCCCTGCACGTTGTTCTGGCCGCGCAGCGGGTTCACGCCAACGCCTTCGCGCCCCACGTTGCCGGTGGCCATGGCGAGGTTGGCAATGCCCATCACCATCGTCGAGCCTTGGGCGTGTTCGGTGACGCCCAGGCCGTAATAGATGGCTGCATTCACGCGGCGGCCCCCGCCTGACCCATCGGACGCGCCCGTCGCGTAGAGGCGTGCCGCGCCGCGCACCAGTTCGGCCGGCACACCGCTGGCGGCTTCCAGCGCCTCAGGCGAGTTCTCGGGCTTGGCCACGAAATCGCGCCACTGCTGGAAGCTCTTGGGATCGCAGCGCTCGGCGATGTAGGTCTCGTCGAGCAGCCCTTCGGTGACGACCACATGCGCCAGCGCGCTGATCACGGCCACGTTGGTGCCGGGCTTGAGCTGCAGGTGATAGTCGGCCTTGATGTGGGCGGTGCTCACCAAATCGATCTGACGTGGGTCGACCACGATCAGCTTCGCGCCTTCGCGCAGCCGCTTCTTCATGCGCGAGCCGAACACCGGGTGCGCCTCGCTCGGGTTGGCGCCGATCACCATGATCACATCGGCATGTTCGACCGACTTGAAGGTCTGCGTGCCTGCCGAGGTGCCATACGTTTGCCCCAGGCCGTAACCGGTGGGCGAGTGGCACACCCGTGCGCAGGTGTCGACGTTGTTGGTGCCGAAGGCCGCGCGGATGAGCTTTTGCACCAGGTAGGTTTCTTCGTTGGTGCAGCGGCTGGAGGTGATGCCACCCACCGAATCACGCCCGTACTGGCCCTGGATGCGCTTGAACTCGCCGGCGGCGTAGTTGATCGCCACATCCCAGCTCACCGGCTGCCATGGGTCGGTGATCTGCTTGCGGATCATCGGGGTGGTGATGCGGTCTTTGTGCGTGGCGTAGCCCCAGGCGAAGCGGCCCTTGATGCAGCTGTGGCCTTCATTGGCCTTGCCGTCCTTCCACGGGGTCATGCGCACGACCTCGTTGCCCTTCATCTCGGCCTTGAAGGCGCAGCCCACGCCGCAGTAGGCGCAGGTGGTGATGACACTGTGCTCGGGCTGGCCGAGTTCGATGACTGATTTTTCCTGCAGCGTGGCCGTGGGGCAGGCCTGCACGCAGGCGCCGCAGCTCACGCATTCGCTGTCCATGAAGCTTTCGCCCATGCCGGGCGACACCCGCGACTCGAAGCCGCGGCCTTCAATCGTCAACGCAAAGGTGCCCTGCGTTTCTTCACAGGCGCGCACGCAGCGGTTGCAGACGATGCACTTGCTGGTATCGAAGGTGAAGTACGGGTTCGATTCGTCCTTCGGCAGATGCAGGTGAGTCGCTGTCGGTACAGCGACGTGGGCGGCGGCGGGCGAACCCGGCGCCGGGCCGCCCCAAGCCGGGTTCGCACCCTCTCGGAGGGTGGCCGCCGTACCCGGCGGCCGGGTGTCCACATACCTCACATTGCGCAGGCCTACGACGCCAGCCATGTCCTGCAGTTCGCAGTCGCCATTGGCGGCGCAGGTGAGGCAGTCCAGCGGGTGGTCGGAGATGTACAGCTCCATCACACCCTTGCGCAGCTCCTGCAGCTTGGGGCTCTGGGTGCGCACCTTCATGCCGGCTTCGGCCGGGGTGGTGCACGACGCCGGGTAACCGCGGCGGCCTTCGATTTCCACCAGGCACAGGCGGCAGGAGCCGAAGGGATCAAGGCTGTCGGTGGCGCAGAGCTTGGGCACCTGCACACCGGCGTCCACCGCCGCGCGCATCAGCGACGTGCCGGCGGGCACGGTGACGTCCATGCCGTCGATCTGCAGCGTCACCTGTTGGTCGGACTCAACCTTGGGCGTGCCGTAGTCGACTTCGTGGATCTTGATGATCGGGTGGTTCTTGCTCATCAGAGTCTCCTTCAGGCCGCCGAGCGGTGTGCAACGACCAAATCGGCGGTCAGACCGAAGTCTTCGGGGTAATGGTTCAACGCCGAGAGCACTGGGTACGGCGTCATGCCGCCCATCGCGCACAGGCTGCCGGCCAGCATGGTGTCGCACAGGTCGCGTAGCAAATGCACCTGCTGCTCGCGCACTTCAGGCCGATGGTGGTTGGTGGTGATGCGATCGATCACCTCCACGCCACGCGTCGAGCCGATGCGGCACGGCGTGCACTTGCCGCAGCTTTCCAGCGCGCAGAATTCCATCGCGTAGCGGGCGAGCTTGCTGAGATCCGCCGTGTCGTCATGCACCACCAGCCCACCGTGGCCCACCACCGCGCCCATGGCCGCGTAGGCTTCGTAGTCGAGCGGGGTATCCCACTGCGATGCGGGCAGGTAGGTGCCCAGCGGGCCGCCCACCTGCACCGTCTTCACCGGCCGGCCGCTGGCGGTGCCGCCGCCGTAGCCGAACACCAGCTCGCGCAGCGTCACGCCGAAGGCCAGTTCCACCAGCCCGCCATGTTTGACGTTGCCCGCCACCTGGAACGGCAGCGTGCCGGTGGAGCGGCCCACGCCGTAGTCTTTGTAGAACTGGGCGCCACGCGCCAGGATCAACGGCGTGGCCGAGAAGGTGAGCACGTTGTTGATGATGGTGGGCTGGCCAAACAGGCCCTGCAGCGCCGGGATCGGCGGCTTGGCGCGCACGATGCCGCGCTTGCCTTCCAGGCTTTCCAGCATCGCCGTCTCTTCGCCGCACACATACGAGCCGGCGCCCATGCGGGCTTCCAGCGTGAAGCGCTTGCCGCTGCCCAGGATGTTGTCGCCCAGGAAACCGGCCTCGGTGGCGCGGCGAATCGCTTCACTGAAAACGGCCACCGCACGCGGGTACTCCGAGCGGATGTAAACATAGCCTTCGGTGGCGCCACACGACAGGGCCGCGATCGTCATGCCTTCGATCAGCATGTACGGGTCACCTTCAAGCACCATGCGGTCGGCAAAGGTGCCCGAGTCGCCCTCGTCGGCATTGCAGACCACGTATTTCTGCGCGGCTTGGGCCAACGCCACCGTGCGCCACTTGATGCCTGCGGGGAAGGCTGCCCCGCCGCGGCCGCGCAAGCCTGAATCCAGCACGCGCTCCCAGATGCCATCGGGCGCCATCGCCAGCGCGGCCCGCAAGCCGGCCCAGCCTTCGTGGGCTTCGTAATCAGCCAGCGAGAGCGGGTCGGTGATGCCGGCGCGGGCAAACGTCAGGCGCTGTTGCTTGGCGAGGTAAGGGATCTCGTCGACCAGGCCCAGCGCCTTGGCATGCAGCTCGCCCTTCAGGAAGCCGGCCTCGAACAGGTCGGGCACGTTGTCCACCGTGACCGGGCCGTAACCCACGCGGCCCCGCTCGGTCTGCACCTCCACCAGCGGCTCCAGCCAGAACAGGCCGCGCGAGCTGTTGCGCACCACCTCCACGGCCAGGCCGCGTGCGGTGGCCTGATCGACGATGGCCTGCGCCACCTCATCCGCCCCCACGGCCAGCGCGGCGCTGTCGGCCGGCACGTACACCTTGACGGCACTCATTGGGCAGCCTCCTTGGCAATCACCGCATCGAACTTGTCGACCGTCACGCGTGCATGCAGCTTCTCACCCACCTGGATGGCCGGCGACGAGGCACACAGCCCCAGGCAATAGACCGGCTCCAGCGTGAAGCGGCCATCGGCCGACGTGCCGTGCGCGCCGCATCCCAGGCGCTGCTCGGCATGCGCCATCAACGCATCGGCCCCCATCGACTGGCAGGCCTCGGCGCGGCACACCTGCACCACGCATTGGCCGGCCGGCTCGGTGCGGAAGTGGTGGTAGTAGCTCACCACACCGTGCACCTCGGCCCGCGAGAGGTTCAGCGCCTCGGCGATCTGGGGCAGCACCGCCTGCGGCACATGGCCCAGTTGCGCCTGCACGTCATGCAGGATGGGCAGCAAGGCGCCTGCGCGGCCCTGGTGCGCGGCCAGCACGGCCTGCACCGTGGCCCGCTGGGCGCTGGCAGTGGACTCGGGGGCGTTCATGGATATCGTCTCCTGATGCGGCACGCCTCGGGAACCCCTCATCGAGACGCAGGCAAGGCGGCACGGGCGCAAGTGCGCCAGATCAAGCGACTATCGGAGCGCCAGGAGGCACTGTCCAATTGAATATGGACACCCTCGCATTCACCGACTGAATCGACCTCTGCTCATCGCGGGCCTCAAGACGGCGACAGGCTGCCGGTATGAGCATCCAGATCAGCCTGCCAGCGGTCGTCTTGCGCCCAGGCCAGGGCGGCTTTCACGGCCTGTGATGCAGGCGCATTGCCGGAGGTGAGCCAGCCCACCGCCGTACGCACCTCGGGCGACACCAGGGGGCGCGCCTGCAGGCCCTGGTGGGCACGCACCGTGCCCACCAGGGCGCCGGGCAGCACCGCGGCCAGGCCGGCCGCGGCCTGCACCGCCAGCACCAGGGCCAACACCGAGCTGGTTTCCATGGCCGGTGCCACTTGCGCACCGGCCTCACGCAAGGCGCGGTCCACCACGGCGCGGTTGTGCATCTCGGGGGTGAGCAGCACCAGCGCGTGCGCCGCGGCATCGCGCCAGGTCATCGGCGGGCCGAAGCGCAGTGTCTTGGCGCGCCCCATCTGCTGCACCAGGAAGTAATGTTCGCGGTACTGCGGCAGCACCTGCAGCTTGTGCGCGGCCACCTCGGTGCGCTCCACAAAGCCCAGCCCCATGTCGATCGCCAGGCTGTCGATGCCGGCTTCGATGTCCTGCGAGCTGAGCGATCTCACCACCGGCCGGATGCCCGGATGCTCGGCCTGCAGCCGAGCCGCAAAACGCGCCGCCACCGGCTCGGCGCTGGGCACCACGCCGATCTTCAGCTGCCCGCGCGGCGCACCGGAGAGGCTGGCCAGCTCCTGCCGCAGCGACTCGGTGCCGTGCAGCAGCCGGTGCGCATGCGCCAGCGCCACCTCGCCCTCGGTGGTGAGGCCCTCGTAATGGCGCGAGCGCCGCACCAGGGCCACGCCCAATTCAGCTTCCAGCGCCCGCAGCGCGTTCGACAGCGCCGGCTGCGTGATGTGGCAGGCCTGCGCAGCTCGGCCGAAATGGCGATGCTGATCCAGCGCGGCCAGGTAGCGCAGCGCCTCCAGCAGGTTCATCGCCGCCATGGCAGCCGCCTCAGGTCGTCTTGCTGATCGTGATCGTCGGGAACTTGGCCGAGTAGTCCTTGGACTTCTCGGCGATCTTGGCCGCCAGCTTGCGCGCAATGAGCTTGTAGGTGGCGGCTTCGGCGCCATCGGGCTCGGCCACCACGGTGGGGCGACCGGAATCGGTCTGCTCGCGGATTGACAGCTTCAGCGGCAGGCCGCCGAGGTAATCCAGCCCGTACTGTTCAGCCATCTTCTGCCCGCCGTCGGCGCCGAAGATGTGTTCGGTATGGCCGCAGTTGGGGCAGCAGTAGACGGCCATGTTCTCCACCAGGCCCAGGATCGGCACCTGCACCTTCTCGAACATCTTCAGGCCCTTCTTCGCATCGAGCAGCGCGATGTCCTGCGGCGTGGTGACGATCACCGCGCCGCAG
>Ga0209066_10000704_pt1 | contig 47656 bp, 36 predicted proteins | sample All_14_2_FD_187198 | JGI IMG/M metagenome (GOLD analysis project Ga0209066, IMG submission 187198) | Freshwater microbial communities in response to fracking from Pennsylvania, USA - Allegheny Zone_MetaG_DW_15 (SPAdes) (version 2) ... | reverse complement strand
GTGACGCCGCAGCCTGCTGCAGCTCTGCCACGGCCGCGGCGTCACGGTCTGCTCGGACGAGGTCCACGGCGGGCTCGTGCTCGACCCGCCCCACGCCTTCACCCCCGCCGCCTGCGCGGCTCCCGAGCTCGCCGGGCAGCTGGTCACGCTGCTCTCGCCCAGCAAAACCTTCAACCTGCCCGGGCTCTCCTGCGCGTTCGCGGTTCTTCCCGACCCCGCGCTGCGCCAGCGCTTCCGCGCGGCCGCGGCCGGCATCGTGCCGCACGTGAACCTGTTCGGCTGGACCGCCGCCGAGGCCGCCTATCGCCACGGCGAAGCGTGGCGCTTGGGCCTGCTCGATGTCCTGCGGGCCAACCGCGACGCCGTGGAGACCGCGGCCCGCGCCTGGGGCGTCGCCATGCCCCACGTCGAAGCGACCTATCTCGCGTGGCTCGACTTCCGGCCGTGGCTCGACCGCATGCAGGGGCTCAGCCCCGCCCGTTTTTTTCTCCAGGCCGGCGTCGCGCTCATGGACGGCGCGCCCTTCGGGGCCCCCGGCTTCGCCCGCCTGAACTTCGCCACGCGCCCGGCCCTCCTGGCCGAAGGCCTGGCGCGCCTGGCGCGCGCCGGCCTCTTTTAAAAGCCCGACCGCACACGCCATGCGCACTTTCCTCAAAACACTCTCGCGCCTCCTGGGCCTCGCGCTGCTGGCGGCCATCGCCGCGGCCGACTGGGGCGTGCACCAGCCGCGGCGCTGGCAGCAGGCCCAGGCCGCCAAACTCCCGCCGCCGCTCGGCGACTGGGCGCTGCGCCTCGGCAACGCCGTCGCCGACACGACGGACGCCCTGGGGCTGACCGGCCGCGACGTCACCGCGCCGCTGCCGGCCACGCTCGCCCCCCACCCGACCTTGCTCGCGGGCGCCCCGCGGCGCCTTCCCGGCGGCCCGGCCCTGGACGACATCACCCTGCTCAACCGGACCGGCTTCACCGTCGGCTACTCGCCGTCGCTGCGCCACCCCGTCTGGGTGGCCTACCGCGCGCGCGCCGTCACGAACGCCGTGCCCCCCGCGCGGCCCTCGGAGTTCAAGCCCGATCCGGAGGCCCGCGGCTCGCCCCTGCACAAAGAGTACGCGAAGAGCGGGTTCGACCGCGGACACATGGCCCCCAACCACGCGATCGCCACCGCCTACGGCAAAGCCGCGCAGGCCCAGACCTTCCTCACCTCCAACGTCTGCCCGCAGCGTCCCAGCCTGAACCAGGGGCCTTGGTACAACCTCGAATTCCGCATCGCCCAGCTCTGGCCGGAGCGCTACGGCGACATCTGGGTCATCACCGGCGCCGTCTCCTCGCCCCCAGGCAAGCGCCTGCCCTCAGGCATCGACATCCCCTCCGCCTTCTACCAGATCGCGGTCGCGCGCGAAAACGGCCGGCTCCGCGCCTTGGCCGTCTACATGCCGCAGCAGGTCCGGCGCCGCGACTACGCGCGCGCGATGCTCACGACGGTCGACGAGCTCGAAGTCCTCACGGGGCTCGACTTCCTGCCCGACCTGCCGGACGACATCGAAGCCGCGCTCGAATCCGACGCTCCGACGCGGCTCTGGCCCGTCGGCCCGTCCGGCGCGCTCAGGCTTCTTTACGAGCGGTTCCGCCGCTACGACTGAGCCGCAGTTCTTGACAGAGACCCGCCTCAATCGGTAACATCTCGCCGCTTTTTAACACTAAGAGGAACACCATGTTTGACGCATCCGACCTCCGCAAAGGCCTGAAGATCGAAATTGACGGGCAGCCCTACCTGATCAGCGACTTCGATTTCAGCAAGCCGGGCAAAGGCCAAGCCATCTACAACTGCAAGCTCAAAAACATGCTCAACGGCTCCACCATGAGCCGCAGCTTCCGCTCGAACGACCGTTTCGAGAAGCCTGAGCTGCTGCAGAAAAGCGTGCGTTTCTCTTACGAAAACGGCGGCCAGTACATCTTCCAGAACGAAGACTTCGAGGAGATCACCATCAGCGAGGCCGTGCTGGGACGGAACAAGTACTTCCTGATGGACGACATGCCGGTCGACGCCCTCTTCTACAACAACGAGGTCATCGAGGTCGAGCTGCCGAACCTGGTCGAGCGCAAAGTCGTCAAGTGCGAGCCCGGCGTCAAGGGCAACACGGCCGCCGGCAAGGTCACCAAGCCGGCCTCGGTCGAAGGCGGCTACGAACTGGCCGTGCCCCTCTTCATCAACGAGGGCGACGTCATCCGCATCGACACCCGCACCGGCGAGTACAACGACCGCGCCCGCTCCGCTTAAGCGCCGCACCGGTCCCCAACCTTCAGGCCCCCTCGCATGCGCACCGCCGCCGAGACCATTGACCTTGCGTGCGTCCGCACGGCCCTTGAGCAGGGGAGCCGGGTCGCGCTCTTCATGCGCCACTCCGAGCGCCCCCCGATCAGCCCGGACGACAAAGAGTTCGGCCGTCATCTGGGGCTCACGCCGCACGGCGTCGAGCTGGCGCGCACCGCGGGCCGCAAGCTCTCCGGCTTTCTCGACGCGCGCTTCTTGGCCAGCCCGATGGTCCGCTGCCAGCTGACCGCCCGGCACTTCGCCGAGGGCATGGGGGTCGCCGCGCCTCAGGTGGTGGACGCCGACCCGCTCGGCGTCCGCGGCTTTTACTACGAAGACCCCTACGCGGTGCAGGACCTGATGCGCCAGCAGGGCTACATGGCCTACATGCAGACGTACCTGCGCACCGGCACGGCGCCCCACTCGCGCCCGATCGGCCCGGCCACCGAGCAGACCGCCGCGTGGCTCAAGAGCCAGACCACCGCGCAGCTCAGCGTCTTCGTCAGCCACGACATCTTCATCGCGTCGTTCCTGACCGGGCTGCGCATGCGCACCTTCACCGCCGAGAACTGGGTCGGCTTCCTGCACGGCGCAGCGCTCGTGTGCGCGCCGGACGGAGGCTGGACCTGCTACGCCTGCGTGCCGGACCTCGCCGGGCTTGAGGCTTCCGCCTCCTTCGTCCACTGAGACCCGTCTCCGGCCGGGACGCCCGCGCGGCCGGCCGTCGCCCGCTCATTTTTGCGCTTCTGTCGTGACTTTCTCTTATAATCCGCCATAATAAGGAGCGTCATCATGTGTTAGAACGCCCCGAGAGAGAGCACGCGACCATGGATACGCTGAACCTGCTGACCATGCTGGCCTGGGCCCTTTGTGCCGCAGGCTTGTCGTGGTATTGCCTCAACATCGCGCGGCAGATCACCTACGTCACGCTGGCGGACGGCCGCCAGCAGGAACGGAAAATCCCACTCCTCTTCCGGCTGCTGTTGCCCTTTGTGCCGAACCTCGACGGCATCGTCATGCGACCCTCTTTCGACAAAGCGCGCGAAACCGCCGACCGGCAGCTCGTGGCCGCAGGCTTCGAAGGGCTGTTGACCGGACGCGAGTTCGCCGCCATCAAAATCCTGACGCCGATCTTCTGCGGCGCCGTCTGGCTCGCCGCGCTCCGGTTTGTCGCGGCGCTGAAGCCGGACTCCGCCTTGGCCCAGAACAACGAGCTCGCCCTGCTCTTGGGCGTGGCGCTGGCCTACGTCTTCCCGCTGACCTGGCTGCGCCGGTCGCTGAAGGCGCGCCACGGCGCCATCCAGCGGGCGCTGCCTTTCGTGCTCGACCTGCTCACGCTTTCGGTCGAAGCCGGCATGGACTTCATGAGCGCGCTCCAGCGCAACTGCGAACGCCGCCGCCTGGACCCGCTCAACGAAGAGCTCATCCGCATGACGCGCGAGATCCAGGTGGGCATCCCGCGCCGCGTCGCCCTGCGCAACATGGCCCAGCGGGTCGACCTGGCGGACTTGCGCTCCGTCGCCCACGCGCTGATCCAGGCCGACGAACTGGGCGTCAGCATCGGCGCGATCCTGCGCATCCAGTCCGACCAGATGCGCGCGCGCCGCTTTGACCGCGCCGAGAAGCTCGCCAACGAGGCCCCCGTCAAAATGCTCGTCCCGCTGATGCTCTTCATTTTCCCTGCGGTCTTCATCATCCTCCTCGGGCCCATTCTGCGGCAAACCTTAGAGCAACTGTTTTAACCTATGAGCACGTACCAACACACCCTCGTCATCGATGACGGCCCGCTCAAGGGCCACCGTTACCCGATCACCCCTGCCGGCCTGAAGCTGGGCCGCTCCAGCCAGTGCGACATCGCGATCAGCGACCTGCTGCTCTCGCGCAGCCACTGCCGCTTCGAGCTGCGCGGCGACGAGGTGTGGGCGATCGACCTGGCCAGCGCCAACCAGACCTTCGTCAACGACGCCGCGATCGACGAAAAGCGCCTCGGCCCCGGCGACCGCGTGAAGGTCGGCCAGACGGTCCTGCGCCTGGAGACCGTCGAAGCCGCGCCGCTCCCCGCGGGCGCCGACCAGGGCGAGGGCCCCGACGTGGTCATCGACCTGGGCTTCAACAAGGAGTCCGGCGCCGCCGGCCCGGCGAAGAAGTCGTTTCTGCGCCCGGTCATCTGGACTCTCGCGGCAGCCCTGATTCTGGTCATCGGCACGACGCTCATCCTCGACCCGCGCAACCGCGCCAAAAGCGCCGGGACCGCCCAGCCCGCCGCGCTGGAGCAGGAGAAGAGCTTCCTGCTGCAGTACGAGAAGGTCGAGGCTTCGGCTGAAAACATCTTCCGCTACGAGCTGACGCTTTCGCCCAGTGGCGTGCTGGCCGTCAAGATCGACGACCTCGCCGGCAAAGACCGCCACGTGCGCAAGGAGAAGCAGGTCGACCCCGAGCTGCTGGCCGGGCTGGCGCGCGACATCGAGAACAGCGGCTTCTTCTCGCTCGAGAAGGAGTATTCGGGCTTCGCCGCCAAGCCCAACACGCTGAACGAATGGTCCATCACCGCCGCGATCGGCAAGAAGGCGCACACCTGCCGGGTCGTCAACCGCCAGGAGCCCGACACCTTCAAGGCCCTGCGCGAAAAGCTGGAGACCTTCAGCAAGAACGAGCTGGGCATCTGGGCCATCCAGTTTTCGGCCGACAAGCTCACCGCCCTCGCCCGCGACGCGCTGGCGGTGGCGCGCAAGAAATACGACGAGCGCGAGGTGAAGTACGGCAACATTTTCGAGGCGATCCGCGCCTATCAGGAGGCCGTTTTCTACCTCGACACCGTCAACCCAAAGCCGGACTTCTACGGCGAGATCATCGACGGGTTCGAGGCCGCCGAGAACGAGCTCGGCAAGCGCTACGAGGACCAGCGCTTCAAAGCCGACCGGGCCATCAACCTCTCCGACTGGGCCAACGCCGCGCGCGAGCTGCGGATCCTCTGCGAGCTGATCCCCGACCGGGCCGACAGCCGCAACAAAGAGGCCACGCGCAAACTGATCGACGTGGAAAGCCGACTCAAAAAGAACCGCCGCTAACCCGCCCGCCTCTCACCCTCCAAGAGACACCGCCATGACACGTAAATGCCTGCTGCTCCTCTCCGCCGCCCTCCTCGGCCTCACGCTTCACGCCGCCAAGGACAAAGGCCCCACCACCCGGCTCGACCTCACCTCGCAGCCCGACGCCGCGACCGTGCGCATCGACCACGCCGAACGCGGGCTTACCCCGCTGATCCTGACGGACCTCGCGCCCGGCCCGCACCTGATCCAGCTCTCCAAGCCGGGCTACCGCGACGCTTTCGACACCGTGGTGCTGGAAACCGGCGTCAGCCGCGCCCTGCCCGTCAAGCTGGAGCCGGCGACCGGCATCCTCCTGATCACCACCGACCCGCCCAACTGCGAAGTCACGGCCAAAGGCGTCGCCTTGGGAACCACGCCGCTGCTCGTCACCTCGCTGGAGAGCGGCACCCACCGCCTCACGGTCGCCTCTCCGGGCTACCAGACCAAAGAGATCGAGGTCACGCTGGAAGGCCGCACGCCGCTCAAGCAAGAGGTCACCCTGATGTCCGACTCCGGCACCATCACGCTGACCTCCGACCCCGCCGGCGCGGAGGTCTACGTCAACGGCATTTCCCGCGGCCACACCCCCTGCCGCGTCGACCGCATCCCCGGCGGGACCGTCACGCTGGAGGTCAAGGCCGACGGCTTCCAGCCCCACTCGCGCCAAGTCTCGTTGGCCGCCGGAGAAGTCCAGACCGTCGACGTCCCGCTCAAGCCGCTGCCCGGCACGCTGCGCGTGGTCTCGATCCCCGAAGAGTGCCGCGTCTACATCAACGACGAGTTCAAGGGCGAGACGCCGTTCGACTTGGCCAACGCCAAGCCCGGCACCTACCGCGTCCGCGTGGACAAGCCGGGACACGAGGCCGTGGCCCGCGACATCACGCTTGAGAAGGGCGCCTCCATCACCGAGGAGTTCCGCCTCGCCAAGATCACCGGCCGCCTCGAGCTGATCACCGCTCCGGCCGGCTCCACGATCCTCGTCGACGGCAAAAAGGTGGGCATCACCATCACGCGCGGGACCGACACCACCGCCGTCTCCGACCCCTTCGCCATCGAAGAGGTGCTCGAAGGCGAGCACGAGATCGAGATTTTCCGCAAAGGGTTCGCCAACCAGAAGCGCAAGATCGAGGTCAAGCGCGGAGAAACGCTCTCGCTGCAGTTCAAGCTGGCGCGCCAGTTCATCCCGAACTACGAGGTCACCACCACGCGCTCGTATTACAAAGGCGTGCTGGAGTTCCTCAACGAGGAGGGCATCCGCCTCGAAACCGCCCCGGGCATCAGCCAGACCATCCCGATGAAGGATGTGAAAAAGCACGGCCCGCTGCAAGAGGGACAGTGAGTGCCTCCGCGCACGCATCCGGCCGCCTTCCCCGTTGACGTCGTCCTGCCTGCTCTGGACGCCTCGCTCGCCGCCAACCGGTCGGTCGTGCTGCAGGCGCCGCCCGGCTCAGGCAAGACCACGCGCGTCGCCCCATACCTCATGGACGCGCCGTGGCTCAAGGGGCGCAAGATCCTCCTGCTCGAGCCGCGCCGCCTCGCCGCGCGCGCGGCCGCCGCGTTCATGGCGCGCCAATGCGGCGAGCCCGTGGGACACACCATCGGCTACCACATCCGCCTCGACCGCAAGACCGGCCCGCACACGCGCGTCGAGATCGTGACCGAAGGGCTCCTCACCCAGCGGCTGCTCAGCGACCCCGAGCTCAGCGACACGGGCCTGGTCATCTTCGACGAGTTCCACGAGCGCAGCCTCGCCGCCGACACCGGGCTCGCCCTCGCGCTCGACGCCCGCCGTGCCCTGCGCCCCGACCTGCGCCTCCTCGTGATGTCGGCGACCATCCGCCCCGAGCCCATCGCCGAACACCTCGGCGACGCCGACATCCACACCGCCGACGCCCGCCTGTACCCCGTCGAAACGCGGCTGCTCACGCGCGCCTCGTCCTCCCCCGTGCCGCTCCAGGCCGCGGACGCGGTGCTGCGGGCGCTCCGCGACGAGACGGGCGGCATCCTCGTCTTTCTGCCCGGCGAGGGCGAGATCCGCCGCACGCTGGCGCGCCTGCGCGACGCGCAGCTGCCGCCGGACGTCTCCCTCCATCCGCTCTACGGCGCGCTGCCGCGCGACGAGCAGGACGCCGCCGTCGAACCGCCCGCCGCGGGGCGCCGCAAAGTCGTGCTCGCGACCTCCATCGCCGAGACCTCGCTCACCATCGAGGGCATCCGCGTGGTGATCGACACCGGCTGGATGCGCGTGCCCCGCTTCTCGCCGCGCAACGGCATGTCGCGCCTGGAGACCCTGCGCATCACCCGCGACCGCGCCGACCAGCGCCGCGGCCGCGCCGGCCGCCTCGGGCCCGGCGTCTGCTACCGCCTGTGGGACGAGGTGACCGACCTGCAGCTCTCCCCCGAAGCCTTGCCCGAAATCCTCGACGCCGACCTCGCCGGGACCGTCCTTCAGTCCGCCGACTGGGGCACCGCCGCCCGCGACGGCCTGCCCTGGTTCACCCCGCCGCCGGACGCCAGCTGGCGCCAAGCCGTCGCCCTGCTCCAGGAGCTCGGCGCGCTCGCCGCGTCCTCGATCACGCCGCGCGGCCGCGCCATGGTCAAGCTGCCCCTCCACCCCCGCCTCGCGCACATGATCTTCGAAGCCGCGCGCCAAGGCTGCGCCCAGCACGCCTGCCTGCTCGCCGCGGCGCTCGCCGAGGCCGCGTCCGAATCGTCGCTGCGCGACGAGACCGACGCGCGCCGCCTGCTGGACCGCCTCGGCGGCGCCACCGGCCACGACGGCTTCGCCTACCGCGTCAAGGAGCTCGCCCGCCGCTGGGGCCACGCCTATCCGGCGCAGGACAGCCGGCGGCTCTCCGAAGGGCTTCTGCTGGCCTGGGCCTTCCCCGACCGCGTGGCCCGCCGGCGCGACGCCGCCGGCCGCTACCTCATGCGCAACGGCCGCGGCGCGCTGCTCGACACGGCCGATCCGCTGGCCCAGGCCGAGTGGCTCGCCGCCGCCGAGCTTCAGGACGACACCGTCGACGCCAAGATCCGGCTGGCCGCACCGCTCACGCGCGAAGAGGTCGAAGAGGCCTTCGGCGAAGCGTTCCAGAGCCGCGCCCTCACCACCTGGGATAAGCGCACCGAGTCCGTCCAGGCGGTGAACCGGATCTGCCTCGGCGCCATCGTCATCAAAGAGGGCGGACAGGCCGCGCCCGATCCCGCCGACCTCCGCAGCGCGCTGTTCGAAGGCGTGCGGCAGAAAGGCCTCGACCAGCTGCCCTGGACGCGCAACTCGCGCGACCTCCAGGCCCGCGTCGTCTTCCTGCACAAGACCTTGCCCGAGCAGCCCTGGCCCGACCTCTCGGACGAGGCGCTGCTCGCCAGCCTCGACGCCTGGCTCGGCCCGTTCTGCGACGGAATCATGCGCTGGAGCCGAATCGGCTCGCTCGACCTGATGAACATTCTGTTGGCGCATCTCGACGCCTGCGGCTGTTCGCGCCGCCTGCTGGACGAACTCGCCCCCACGCACCTCCCGGTCCCGAGCGGCTCGCGCATCCACGTCCAGTACGACCAGGAAACGCCCTACATGGCCGTCCGCATCCAAGAGGTCTTCGGCCTCAAGCAGACGCCCAAGATCGCCGGCGGACGCGTCCCCGTGGTCATGCACCTGCTCTCGCCGGCCCAGCGCCCCGTGCAGGTCACGCGCGACCTCGAAAGCTTTTGGGCCAACGGCTACGCGCTCGTCCGCAAGGACCTGCGCGGCCGCTACCCGAAACACTACTGGCCCGAAGACCCGCACGAAGCGGTGGCCACACACCGCGTCCGTCCCCGGCCGTCTTAACCCATACGCAGGAGAACAACCGTCATGTGTACATGCTCGGCAGCCCTCATCCTCACGGCAGCGGCTCTGTCCGCGACAACAGCCGCCTTTGCCTCCGGATTGAGGATCTATTCGCAGACCGTCGACCTCACCTTCGACACGCCCGAAGCCGCCGCGCAAGCGACGCTCAATGTGTTGCCGCTGCCTCCCGGCAAGAGCGTGGCCTTCTCCTCGCGCTGGGACGACACAAACCCAGACCACGTCAAGATGGTCAAAACGCTCGGCGCGCACGGCTGCAAGGGAACCTTTTACCTGAACAGCGTCAACGACGCCTATGCCGATTCAGCCATCCGGACCATGATCGAAAGCGGGTGTTCGATCGGCGCCCACACCCTCAAGCATCCGAACCTGACCACGTTGAAGCCGAACGGCATCTTCAAGGCGATCATGGCCAGCAGGATCGCCCTGGAGTCGGCAGGCCAAGTCTGCGTCAACAGCTTCACCCTGCCTTACTGCGCCTACACGAAAAAAGACGACCCGGAGATGCCGCGCCTCATCGGCGAATGCCTCATCCGCTCCGGACTGCTGGGCAGCCCCGAATACTGGCCGGATGTCGCCTCGCGCTACGGCCTGTCGACCAACCAGTGGGTCGGCGGCTTCACCTTCTCGATCGACGACCGCAACCCGAACCCCGAGCGCTACAGCTCCGCCATCGCGAAAGGACTCGCGTCCATCGAGGGCAGAGGGTTGGAGTGCGGCCCGCATCTGGTCCTCGGCATCCACACCTGGCAAAAGACCGATGAGAACTTCGCGCGCCTCGGCGAGATCGTCGCGACCACGGCCAACCGTCCCGGCTGGTGGTACTGCAACGAGAGCGAGTACGTCGCCTACCGCATCCAGATGCTCAACAGCACCATCACCCGCTCCGGCGTGAACGGCAAGACCGCGCGTTTCACTTTGACCCGCGCAACCCCTGCCGAGCTGGGCGACACAGCCGCACTCGGGCTCAAAGCCAGCGCCGTTCCCCGCGGCGTGAGCCTCGACGGCGGGGCCGCCTTCGCGACGGCCCCCGACGGCTCGTTCCTGCTGCCGCATTCGGCGACGCAGCAGATCCCCACACGCATGGCCGCGCTCGGGAACCCGAACAACGACAGCAGCCTGCGCGAGCAGCAGGCGGTTCCCGGGCTCCTGCTCGGCCTGCATGTCTCGCCAGACAAGAACACCCTGTGCGTGCTGTTGAAGAACTCGGCGTCCGCAGACATCAAGAGCCTGGACTTGACGATTCGCCTGCCTCCCGCATGGAAGCAAGGCGTCGTCCGCAAAGAGCTCGGTTCGGTCAAAGCCGGCGCTGATCAGCGCGTCGAGCTCCCGTTGGGCGACAAGCGGGCCGGATTCGACGATCCGGCCGACCTCTATTTCGTGGCCCAGTGCGACGTCCGCGACGCAGCGGGAGCGGCGCGCATCTACCTTTCGACCGAGTTCGGCGCCGCGCCGTAAGGCCGTGAAGCGCAGGCCTCGGCGCGGCCTCAGCGCGAGGCCCGGGAACCTCCGTGCAGCGCGTCCAAGAATTCGCCGACCGCCGCGAGGAAGGCCGCGGGTTGGTCGGTGTGCACCAGGTGGCCCGCGCCGGGCACGGTGATGAAGCGCGCGGCGGGGAACCAGCCGCGGATCAGCTCCTCGTCCTGGCGGAGCCTGAACGGCGAGGTCTCCCCCGCCACGAACAGCGCCGGCCCCTCATACGGCGCCACCAGCGGCGGCGCATCGCTCACCACGCGGTAATTGTCGATCAGCGCCTGGAGCGGCACGCGCCAGGCAAAGCGCCCATCTGGGCCGCGCACGACGTTCTTGAGCAGGAACTCGCGCGTGGCCGCCTGCGGCACGGAGTGGGCCAACGCCGCGTCGAGGTCGCTCCGCCGCGCGGCGGCCGCCAGATCGAGCTGCTGGCAGGCCCTCAGCACAAAGAGATGCACCGGCGGAATGGCGCGCGGCGAGATGTCCACCACCACCAGCCCCCGCACGCGCCCGGCAGGGTCCGACGCCATCTGCATCGCGACTTTCCCGCCGAGCGAATGCCCCAGCACGACCGCTTCGCCGATCCCCAGAGCGTCCAGCGTCGCGGCCACGTCATCGCTCGCGCTCCGCAAATCGAAGCGGTCGGCGTGGGGCGAGCGGCCGTGGTTCGGCAGGTCGAGACAGACCACGCGGCAGCGCTCCGCCAGCGCGGCTCCGATGCGCCTCCAGTTCTCGCCGGAGCCCATCAGCCCGTGCAGAATCACGACCGGATCGCCCTGTCCGGCGCTCTCGTGGTGCAGGATCATCGTTCTGAGTGTCCACAAAAAAGGACGGCTGCGACGCGCGCAGCCGCCCTCGTTCAAGACGCCGTGCGCCTGTTACACGGTCGTCATCCACTGGCCGATCGAGTTCTTGTCCAGCTTGCACATCAGCGCCGTCGCGGTCAAGTCCGCCTGCGCGTCGCTCAGCTTGGCGGCATCGAGCTCCATCATGCGGTCCGCAAGCAGCAGCGCCGTTGCCAGCGCCTGCGTGCAGTCGCGGATGAAGGCCTTGCGGCAGCCGATCGGATCGTCGGGGTCGCCGTCCGCGCGCAGCATGTGGCAATCGTACTCCACGACGCCCTTCCAGCCGACCTTGCGCAGCGCCCAGAACATCTGGACCGTCTCCTTCAGCCCCTCGGGCCCGATGAGCGGCGGGAAGTCGTTGTCGAACTGGGCCTTGATCTGGCTGCCGAAGTGCAGGAAGAAGAGCTTCTTCATGCTGGTCAGATAGCCGACCGTATGCACGGCGTTCAGGAGCGCCATGCTCTCGTGCTGCAGCAGCTCCGGGTTGACGCCGAAGAATTCGGGATGCTTGAGGTGCCCGAAAATGAAGCCCACCGCATGGCCCGAGGTCGGAAGGAACATGTGGCCGCGCGGCTCGTTCGGCTTGGGCTCGATCGTCGCGCCCACATAGTTCGTCAGCTTCTTGGACTGGATGTAGTCGTACACGGCGTTGAGGCCGTCCGCCAGCCACTTGTAGACGTTCTTCCAGTCCACATTCACCGGCACTTCAAAGCCGTCGCGCGCCACCCAGTAGGTGTAGTGCTTCGCGCCGAAGAAGGCGCCGATGCGCAGCGTGCGCTCGACCTTCTTCTTCGCCAGCGCGCGGATTTTCGGATCGGGATTGGTCAGGCCGCCCTTGCGGAACATCTTGTGGCCGTGCAGCCCGCACGTGGCCGTATTGACCTTCAGCCCCGCGTCGTCCAAAATCTTCTTGATCGTGCGCAGCGTGGCGTAAACCTCGCTCTTCGGATCGAGATCGTCGTTCAGATGCTCCGGATCCCACGGCACCAGGTCGTCGTCGTGGAACGACGTGGCCTCGATCAGCCCCTCTTTCGCCGCGCCGGCCAGAATCTTGGCCACTTCGACGGAATCGATCTTCGGCAACACCGGCCCGCCGAACGGATCGCCCAGCGGATTGCCGACACACCAGAACGGCATTGACCGCAACGTCACCGGGTCAATGTTGAATCCTTTTTTACCCATACACACACCTCGTTTGTTTTCTGGCTTGAAACAAGCCTCATGTTTGGTTGCAAGAATATCGCGATTCGCCCCCCTGTATCAAGCCGGATCTCTCCGGATTCTGATCCGGACATACGCCTCGCGGCCGATTTGACAACCCCCGTCCAAACGCGCTACCTTTCTGGCCGTCCGACCCCGCCGCGCTTCCGGCACGTACCGCAACATGACCCGCCCATGAACGTCCTCATTCTACGTCTCTCTTCGCTCCGCGACACGGCAGCCTCGTCGACCCACCGGCTGCTCGCGGACCTGGTCCGCACGGCCGCCCCCGACGCCGAGATCGACTTCGCCTTTCTGCCTCCCAAGCGCGCGCCTCTCGTGCGCGGACACTTCTCGGGACGCCCCCTTGAGGCTTTCGACCTGGTCCTCGTGGTCAACGCGTTCGTGCAGGAGGCGGTCAACCTGCCGTGGCTGCTGCACGCCAACGGCCTCGCGCCCTGGGCGCCGGACCGTCCCGAAGCGTGTCCGCCGCTGCTCATGGGCGGCTCCAACGCGTTCGCCGCGCAGAGCCTCGCCAAGCCCGACGGGACCGCGGTGCCCGACGCCTTCTTCTTCGGCGAAGCGGAGGAGAGCCTGCCGCGCTTCATCAAGGCCTGGCAGGATGCGCGCGGCGGCAAGCGCGCCCGGCTGCTGCAGGCCGCGGCCTCGCTCGACGGCTTCTGGGTCACCGGCGCCCCCCCCGACGCGCCGGTCCGCCAGGCCGTGGCGCGCACGCCGCCCCCGCCGGCCGCGCACCTGCCGCTCGTGGACACCGAGTCCTCCGGCTCCGTCCGCCTCACCGTCGGCCTCGGCTGCGCCGCCTTCTGCTCGTTCTGCTTCGAGGGCTGCGAGCGCAAGCCCTACCGCGAGCACGCGGTCGCCGACGTGCTCGCGCAGGCCCGTTCGCTCAAGCGCGCCTGCGGCGCCCGCACCGCCGAGCTGGACGCCTTCAACCTGAACAACTATGCCGCGCTCAGCGAGCTGGTCGAACGCACCGCGCGCCTGTTCGACAAAATCGCCTTCAAAAGCCAGCGCGCCGACGGCATCGCGGCCTGCCCCGAAATCGTCGACCTCGAGCGTGCGGCCGGGAAAAGCTCCTTCACGCTGGGCATCGAAGGCATCAGCGCCCGCCTGCGGGCCTTCCTGTCGAAATCGCTGACCGACGCCGAGATCGCCGCCGCGATCAAAACCCTGCTCGACCGGCGCGTGCGCGAGCTGAAGCTGTTTTTCATTCTCACCGCCCACGAGACGCCCGAGGATCTCGCCGCCTTCGGCGATTTCTGCCTGCGGCTCAAGGGCTGGCTCGCGCACCCGAGCGCCTGCACGCGGGTCGTGCTGAGCTTCGGCCGCCTCGTGCGCATGCCCAACACGCCGCTGGCGTTCGACCGGCTCTTCCTGGAGGACAGCGAGTGGCGCTTCGCCGTCGACGGCGTCTCCGCGGCCTGCCGGCGCGCCCAGCTGGAGTGCCGCTTCGCCTTCGAGTATCCCGATTACCTCGGCACCCAGCTGCTCGCCTCCTGCGGCCATGAGCATGCGGCAGCGGTGGTGGCGCTCGCCTGCGACGGGCTCAGCTATCACGGCCCCTGGCGCCTGCAGGAGGCCGAGCAGCTGCGCGCAGCCATCCCGGTGACGGCTGCGGCCGGAGCCCGCCCCGCCGCGTTCCCGTTTGTGCGCCGCGCCCTTGCGGAGGCGTTTCTCAAGCAGCGCTGGGACGACGCGCAGCAGGCCCTCGACAAGGGCTACTGCCTGGGAGCGGCGTGCCTCGGCTGCGGCGCGTGCCGCGATGCCGCCGAGCGCGCCGGCCTCACCGACCGCGTCCGCACTCCGCCCGTCGCCGCCGAACTCATCGCCGCCGTCGCACGGATCGAGGCGGAGAAACGCCGCCTGCCCCTGCGCGTCTTCCGGGCCAGCCTGCCGCCCGACTTCGCGGGGCACTCGGCCGCGTGGGTCTCGGCACAGCTCCTGAGCCTGGCCTTGACGCGGCATCCGGAGCTGACCGACGAGCTTTTGTACGTGGACGAGCTGCTGTACGGCGCCGGTGAAAACGAGGAGCGGTTCCCGATCCCGGCGGGCGAGACCGTGCTGGGCTTCAAGGCGTGGAACCCGCGCCTGCCGCTGGCGGAGGCGCTGGCGGAACTGAACCTGCGGGAGCTCACCGACCGCGCGTTCATGCCCGGACGCTTCAGCCAGTCCACCTGGGAGATCCGCACGGCGCTGCCGGCGCGCGACGCCGCGCAGCAGGCCAGCGCGTGGCTCAACGCGCTCCGGCTGCCGCACACGCTGCGGCGTGCGGACGACGCGTGGGCGCTCGACCTCGCGCCCGCGGCCGCGAAAAAACGCGTCGTCGCCTCACTGGCCGTGAGCCCGGAGGCCGCGGGCGCCTGCGTGCGCATCGCGTTTTCGCCCAAAGCGACGCTGAGCGACCTGCTCGCCAAGCTGCCCCGCGCGCCCGGCCAGACGCCGGCGCAATGCATCGACGTCGCCCTCTGATCCCGCGAGCCCGGCCGGCCCGGTCACGTCTGCGGGAACATCGCCTCGTAGTGAGGCATCGGATCGAAGATGCCGCCGCTCTTGGCGTAGTAGTCGGCATCCAGATTGAACACGCCGCGCTCCGTCTTCGACCACGGCGCGTCGGGATGCGGATGGTAGCTGCGCATGGTCTCCCAGTTCCTGTAGTTCTGGTGACCGTTCGTCTCCACCAGGCCAAGGCCTTCGAGCCCGGGGAACGAATTCAGCCGCGCCGCCACGTTTTTGTTCCATTCGACCAGAACCGGGTTGACGGTCAGGTCCGCGCAGAAACACGGCACGCCGCGCTCGTGCGCGGCCTGGGCGATCTTCAGGGTCATGCTCAGCGTCTTCGCGATCGCCTTGAGCGCGATCGCCTTGTACCCCATCTCCATGCGCGTGACGGCGTCCTTGTCCGTATGCGCGCTCTCGTCCGCCGCCAGCCGCACGGGGATGTCGCGCACGTCGACCTCGTTGTACTCGTCGAACGGTTCCTCGATGATTGCGATCTGGTCGAAGGCCCCGATCTTCCGGATGTGGTCCAGCAGGCGCAGCAGCGTCTCCTTCTTCTCATACCGGCCGTTCGCGTCGAAGTAATAAGGCAGCCTGCCGCTCTTCGTGTAAGGCGTGCGGCACCCGTCGAGCGCGGCATGGATGGCGCTCACGCGCGCCATGTCCTTCTCGAGCATCTCCTGCTGCGTGCCCTTCTGGCCGATCTTGATCTTCATGAAGAAGTAGCCGTCTCCGACCGCCTGTTTGATCTCCTCGATCGGGATCGCATAGGCCATGAGCGGGATCGACGCGGCCTTCGGGTGATGCTGCGAGAGCGCCGGCCTGTACGCCGCGGGGATCAGCCCGTCAAAAGAGGTGATGCCGTTCTCTTTCGCGAAGAGCAGCCAAGCCGCGTTGTCCACGCCGACGAGCGCGTTGAGCGCGAAGGTCTGGCGCAGCTTCGGATTGCACGAGATTTTCTTGCCGTACTCGTAGACCTCTTTGAACAGCTCGTCGTTGAGCTGAACGGGGTCCGTGAAGGTGCGGCCCTTGAGCACGCGCAGCGCATAGGCGGTCATGGCGAACATGAGCGCGTTGCCGCCCGCTTCGGAGTTGCTCGCGAACACCTGGGCGTCGCTCCAGAGCGTGCTGTGCGTGCACAGCCCGATGCCGCGGCGGCCGCTCGTGCCGCGGATCATGGCGGCGCTCTGCCACACGTTGGTCAGATAGCCGCCTTTGAAGCCGAAGGGCCGCAGCAGCGGCTCCCGCTCGAACTCGCACCCCGTGTCCGCCACCGTGATCGGCTTGAAGCCCGACGCCGCCGCGGGCGCTCCCGCCGTCGCGCACCCGCCCGCCGCCGCGGCTCCCGCCGTCAGCGCAGCCGCCTGAAGAAAGTCCCGTCTTGTCATGGTTCACCTTTCGCTTCGAGCGAATCGATTCTGTCGAGTCTTTCGATTATTTCGCTTCCGTCGTCAACCCGAACTTCGCGACCTGCGCGGCGAAGAAATCGCCGTCGCGCTTCATCCGCTGGACCGCGAGCGTGCGGCGCTCGGCCTCGGGCAGCGCCTGCTCCTCTTTTGAAAACAGCTCCCACTCGCAGTGCACCGAAGCCGGACCGCCGATCTTCAGCGCCTTGACCAGCTTGAAGTACGCCTCCCACGGCACCATGCCCTCGCCTGCAAACGTGTTCTCTGGGATCCATTTGCCCTTCGGCTTCGCCCAGACGAAGTCCTTCAGGCAGGTGCAGCGGATGTACGGCGCGATGAGCTTCATGGCCACGGCCCACGAACCGCCCGCCTCGGCGACCGCGTGGCGCACGTCGTACTGGCACCCGACCCACTGCGGGTCGAGGCCTTTGAGCATGTAGTAGATGTCCCACACCGAGCCGCCGAACAGGTCCCCGTTCCAGGCGTGGTGGTTCTGGTAGCATCCCGTGAGGCCGCACGCCTGGTTCAGCGCCTGCAGGCCCTCCATGGTTTTGCGGTGCTTCGCGATCGAGCCCTCCACGCCCAGGGCGTCATCGTACTTGAAGTAGCCCATGCGGTAGACCTTGACCCCGCACTGCGCGGCCGTCTTGAGGGTGCGCTCGGCCAGCGGCTCGTCTGCGGCCGTGATCGCGGTGACCATCATCTCGACCTTGAGTCCTTGCTTGCGCGCGGCTTCGACCGCCTTGGGCAGGTCTTCGCCCACCCGCTCCGGCTCGACGTGCCCTTTGGGACGCACCGACAGATCGATACCGCCGAACCCCGCCTGCGCCAGCGTCTCGGCCAGCGCGTCGTAGCCCAGCCACTGCAGCGGCTTGGAGAACGTGTGCAGACACGCGCGCGGCGCCGGAGTCTGCCCCTGGGCGTGGACCACGGCTGCGCCTGCGGCCAGCGCCGTCGTCTGTAGAAAATCTCGTCTTGTCATGGCTCGCCTTTCGTTTTCTCGAAGGCATCGATGGAACCGAAAAATTCGACCGAATCGATTCTTTCGACCACCTCGATTCCATCGATTTCCTCACCCCCCCTCCCCCACTCACCCCAACTTCCACGGCGCGCGGTATTCGTAGCTCAAAAGCTCGTTGGCCTTGTCGCAGTTGGTGAAGCGCTCCTTCGCGCCGTCCCACTCCAGCCGCTGCCGCATCTTGACCGCGATGTTGGCGAGGTGCGCAAAGGACGTCGAGCGGTGGCCCTCCTCCAGCGGACAGAGCGGCGCTTTGCGCGACTTGACGCAGTCGAGGAAATCGCGGATCAGGCCGCCGGTGCTGACCGAGCTGCTGCCGTCCGGCAGCGCCTTTTCGGCCACCGTATACTCCTGCGGCTCGACCAGCCGCTTCCAGGCCTGGAACTGGCCCGCGCTGGCGGGCATGATCTTGTAGCCCCGCTCGTCCGCGTAGACCACCCCTTTGTTGCCGCGGATCTCGATCTCGCCGTACGGGAAGATCGGCCCGCCGCACGACTCGAACATCTGGAAGGTGAGCAGCCGGCCCGAGGCGAACTCGAACGTCACGGCCATGGTGTCCATGATGTCGGCGTCGTGGTCCAGCAGCTTGGAGCCGTGGGCCGAGACCGCGCACGGCGCGGTCTCCTGCATCATCCAGCGGATCGCATCGATGTAATGCACGCCCCAGTTGCCGACCTGCGAGGAGAAATCGTTGTACCAGCGGAACTTGTAGGGCGCGATGTTGTACCGGTAGGGCCGGAACGCGCGCGGCCCGAGCCACAGGTCCCAGTCGAAGTCGGCCGGCGGCTCGGCGGGCTGCTGCTTGCCGATGCCGTCGGGGTAGAGGTCGCTGATGCGGGCGGCGTTCGCCACGCACAGGTTGCCCAGTCCGCCGCCGTGCAGCACCTCGGCCAGCTTGCGGTAGGACGGGTTGCCGCGGCGGTTGAGCCCCACCGCCACGACGCGCCCGGTCGCCTGCTGCGCCTCCACCATTCTGCGCCCCTCCGCGAGGGTCGCGGTCAGCGGCTTCTCGACGTAGACGTCCTTGCCCGCCTTGACCGCGTCGATCATCTGCAGCGCGTGCCAGTGGTCCGGCGTGGCGATGCACACCGCGTCGATCTCCTTGTCCTCGAGCAGCTTGCGGTAGTCTTTATACGTTTTGGGCGGCTTGGGGAACGTTTCGCCCAGCTTCGGGATCCGGCCGCCCAGCTCATCCTTGTACCGCTGCGCCACTTTGCTGAAGTCCCGCGTCAGAAAAGGCTCGTACACGTCGCACAGGGCCGCGACCTCCACATCCGGCTGCATCATGAAGAGGTTCAAGAGCTGCGACCCCCGGTTGCCGACGCCGATGAAGCCCATGCGGATCTTGTCGTTCGCCCCTGCCGCGCGCACCGTGCCCGGAGCCGCCGCCACGCCCGCCGCCGCCAACGAGCCCGCCACAAAACGCCGCCGATTCGTCATTAAAGCGTCCATCCCAGATGCTCCTTTCACACGCGTTCCAGAAACCGTGAAACCCATTGTCAAGTATTCCGTACGATATACCCTTGCCGTTTCTCCTGCAAGCCGTTTCTGCGCCACCGCAACGGATAAAAACCCGTTTCTCCCAGCCCCGCGCTTGTGCTATAACTATTCGAAATCGCAGCGAAAAGGAGCTCCATGGACAACGCCTCACAGATCGACACCCTCAGCCATTTCTCGGCGGATGCGCGCAGCGCCGCGCTCAAGCAGCTCGCCCAGGCGACCCGGTTTCCCGAACCCGGCGTCCTGTTCAACATGCACTGTCACTCGTTCTTCTCCTACAACGCCGACGGCTGGTCGCCCTCGCGCGTCGCCTTCGAGTGCCGCAGCCGCGCGTTGTGCGCCGCGGCGCTGTGCGATTTCGACGTGCTCGACGGCCTGGACGAGTTTCTCGGCGCGGGCCGCCTCCTGGCGCTGCGCTCCGCCGTCCACCTCGAGACCCGCGCTTACGTGCGCGAGCTGGCCGGCGCGGACATCAGCTCGCCCGGCGAGCCGGGCGTGACCTACATCATGGGGTGCGGTTTCACCGGCCTTCCCGCCCAGGGCACGCCGCAGGCGGCCACCCTGGCGCAGCTGCGCCAGGGCGCGCAGGACCGCAACCTCGCGCTGATCGCCCGCGTCAACGCCACGCTGCCCGAAATCGCGGTCGACTACGCGCGCGACGTGCAGCCGCTCACCCCCAAAGGCGTCGCCACCGAGCGCCACATCATGCGCGCCTACCGCCTGCAGGCGGAGAAGGCCTTCCCCGCGCCTGCGGCGCGCGCGTCCTTCTGGGCGCCGCTGCTGAAGTGCACCGCCGCCGACTACCCGGCCATCGAGGCCAACATCCCCAAGATGGAGGACCTCGTGCGCAACGCGCTCGCCAAGCGCGGCGGCATCGGCTACATCCAGCCCGACGAGAAGACCTTCCCGCTGGCCGACGATTTCACCCGCTGGGTCGCCTCCTGCGGCGCGATCCCCACCATCGCCTGGCTGGACGGCACCAGCGGCGGCGAAGCGTCCTGCGACGCGCTGCTCGACCTGATGACCCACAAAGGCTGCGCCGCGCTGAACATCATCCCCGACCGCAACTGGAACCTCAAGAAGCCCGAAGAGGCCGCCCTCAAGCAGGCCAAGCTCGACGAAGTCGTCAAGGGCTGCCTCAAGCGCGACCTGCCCCTCAACATCGGCACCGAGATGAACAAGGGCGGACTGCCCTTCGTGGACGACATCACCGGCCCGGTGCTCAAGCACTACGCCGCCGAGTTCACCCAGGGCATGCGGATCATGGTCGGGCAGACGCTGCTCGGCCTCTACGCGCGCGCCCCTTACCTCGGCGAGCGCGCCTGCGCCGAATTCAAAGACCTCAAGCGGCGCAACGCGTTCTATGCCGCAGTCGGCGCCCTGCCCGCCCTGACCGACAGCCGCGCGGACGCCCTCCTCGAGGCCGGTTGCGACAAGGCCTTCTCGATGCTCGCCGACGCCGCCAAAAAGGCGTAATGCGGACGCCCCGACTCTGCGCGCCCGGCACGCCGAAAGGACGCCGGGCGCATTTTTTTGCTGCGAGCACCGGTCAAATCGTATAAATCAACGGCCATTTCACACATGGCCTGTTTTCCTGCCGCCCGCTACACTATGGGCACGCTGGACAGACGGCGCCGGACGGCTTTAGGTCGGGCGGCCTGACAGCCAAGGGGGAACAAAATGGCGACGAGACGGTGGGCGGGAGTGGCGGCGGCGTGGGCCGTTGCCGGATTGGCGTGGGCAGAGCGTACCGCGCCGGCTAACTTTTATGTGGACAGCCTTGCGGGCTCGGACGCCGCGGCGGGCACGGCGGAGTCAGCCGCCTGGCAGACGCTGGACAAGGTCAACAACACGGCCTTCCTTCCCGGCGACCGCATCCTCTTCAAGCGCGGCGGCCTCTGGCGCGGACAGCTCGTGCCGCACAGCGGCAGCCATGGCGCCCCGGTCGTCTACGGCGCCTACGGCAGCGGCGAAAAACCGATCCTGCAGGGCTCTGAGGCGCGCAGCACCCCCGAGGCCTGGACGGAGGTCAGCCCCGGCGTCTGGGCCACGCAGAAGTTCGAGCCGAAGCTCCTCGGGCAGACCGCCGACCTCGCGGGCTCGACCTGGTCCCTCCACTCCGAAAACGGCGCGAAGGTCACGCACGCCCGCATGCAGGATGAGGGCCGGAGCTTCCACCGCATCACCTGCGCCAACCCCGGCAAGGCGAGCAACCACATCCAGCTCTGGGGCCCGGCCTTGTCCGAGACGCACCCGTGCCAGCTCCTGCGGCTGCGCGTGCGCTCCTCGCTCCCGTTCCGCTTGACTTCGGTGTCGGCCATCCTCAACCGCCCGCCCTACACCGGCGTGCTCTCCGGCTCCGCCGGCAAGCGCGAAATCGGGGCCGAGTGGCAAACCCTCGACGTGCTGCTGCTCGAGCAGCAGAAGGTGGCCGGCGCGCATCTCCACATCAACCTCGGCAACCTCATCCCCGCCGGCGCGGTCTTCGACTTTGAACCGATCGGCCTCTGGCAGGCCAGCATCGAGCACTGCGCCCCCATCCGCCGCGACGTGGGCATCCTGATCCTGGACCACGGCGAGAGATGGGGCGTGAAGAAATGGTCGCGGGACGACCTCAAGAAGCCGCTCGACTACTGGTACGACGAGGAGGACAAACGGATCTTTGTGGCCTGCGCGTCCAACCCGGCCAAAGCCTTCAAGAGCGTCGAGCTCGCGCTCACGCGCCACATCGTCGACCAGGGCGGAAAGCACGACGTCACCTACGACGGCCTCGCGGTGCGCTACGGCGCCGCGCACGGCTTCGGCGGCGGCAGCACCGCGCGCATCGTGATCCGCAACTGCGACGTCTACTGGATCGGCGGCGGCCTGCAGTACTGGAAGACGCGCGACAACGGCACGCGCTACCCGGTCCGCTTCGGCAACGGCATCGAGTTCTGGGGCGACTGCACCGACAACCTCGTGGAGCGCAACCGCCTCTGGCAGATCTACGACGCCGCACTCACCAACCAGGGCCGGGACGACGACGAGGTCAACATCACCTATCGCGACAACGTGATCTGGCAGGCCGAATACTCCTTCGAGTACTGGAACGCGAAGCGCACCGCGAACATCTTGTTCGAGCACAACACCTGCGTGGACGCAGGCGGCTGCTGGTCGCACGACCAGCGCCCGGACCCCAACGGCGCCCACCTGATGTTCTACAGCAACCGCGCGGCCACCACGAACTTCGTGGTCCGCAACAACCTCTTCGTCCACACCACCGAGGTCTGCACCCGGATGGACAACGATTGGCGCACCGGCCTGACGCTGCAGAACAACCTCTACTACGCCGAGAAGCCGGTCCTGCGCTGGCTCGTCAAAACTTACTACGCCGGCGCCGACTTCGCGCGCTACCAGAGCGAGCTCGGACTCGACCAGGGCTCGCTCTTCGCCGCGCCGCAGTTCGTCGACGCCGCGGCCCGCGACTACCGCCTCAAGCCCGGCACCCCGGGCTCCGCGCTGGCCACCGACGGCGGCCCGGTCGGCGCGCGCATCCCCGCCCCCTAAGGCTGAGCCAGCGGGCGGCCAGGGCGCCGCAAAGGCGAACCCGCGCTCGGCCTCCTGACTTGCGCTGGACGTGTTGGTTCTCCGGTGGTACGTTATCCCGCAACCGGAAAATCCGGTGTTTTTTGAAAGGGAGAAACATGAACGTGATGCTGAGGGCGATGGCGATGGCGGCGGTGACGGCGGGCGCGGTGTTGGCGAATCCGCCGAATCCGCGGGTGGAGGGCGACATGTTCGCGGTGAAGAAGGTGGAGGGAACACCGGACTTCGCTCGGCCGCCCGCAGGCGCAGTGGTGCTTTTCGACGGAACGTCGGAATCGGCCGAGGCGAACTGGGTAGCCGAGAAGCCTAAAGAGAAGGGCGGCGTGATCTGGCCCGTCAAGGAGGGCGTCTGGATCGACACCGCGACCGACCTGCTCACGAAGAAAGAGTTCGGCTCGGTCAAGCTGCACCTTGAATGGCGCGTCCCGCAGGACCGCGTGGCCGCCGGCCAGAAGGGCGCGAACAGCGGCATCATCTTCATGCCGAAGAAGGGCTGGTATGAGGTGCAGATCCTCGAGTCGCACAGCAACCTGACCAACACCTACTCCGACGGCATGGCCGGCGCGATCTACCAGCGCTCTTCGCCCGCGTGCAACCCCGCCCGCCCCAAGGGCGAGTGGCAGAGCTACGACATCACCTTCCTGGCGCCGAAGTTCAAGCCCGACGGCGCGGTCGAGCGCAAACCGACCTTCACGGTGGTCTTCAACGGCGTGACCGTGCAGGACGCCGTGGAGATCGACGGCTCGACGCTGAAGCGCACCGCCACGCTGAGCCCGCACCCCGTGCGGCAGCCCATCAAGCTCCAATACCACAACGATCCCATCGAGTTCCGTAACATCTGGCTCCAAGAGCTGGGCGACTGAGGACGGCTCGGCTCGCGCCGTTCCCGCTGAGCGGAGCGCGCGTGCCACGGCCGCGCGATCGAACAGAAAGATCAGGGGGAAAACGCATGAAACTTCGCACACTCGTCTTGTTCGCCGCCAGCGCAGCAACCGGCGCGGCGTGGGCCGTCCGCACCGCACCGTCCACGTTCTATGTGGACAGCGAAAAGGGCTCCGACACCGCAGCCGGAACGGCGGAAGCGGCCGCGTGGCAGAGCCTCGACAAAGTCAACGAGGCCGAGCTGATTCCAGGCGACACGGTGCTGTTCAAACGCGGGGGGCTCTGGCGCGGGCAGCTCGTTCCGCAGAGCGGATCGGCCGCGGCGCGCATCACCTACGGCGCCTACGGCACAGGCGCGAAGCCGCTGCTGCAGGGGTCGGTCTCGCGCAGCCGCCCGGAAGAGTGGAGCGAGGTCAAACCCGGCATCTGGGCCACCCGGCCCTTCGCGCCCGAGGTCAAGGAGCAGGCGGTCGACCTGACGGCCGCAGCCTGGTCGGCCTCTTTCCAGGAGACGGCCAAGGGGACGCTCGCGCGCGTGCAGGAGCAGGGCCGCACGTTCCAGCGCGTGACCTGCGTGTCTCCCGGCGAGAAGCGCAATCTCATCCAGCTCTGGGGGCCGCAGGTCAAGGACGCCTCGCCGTGCCTCGTGCTGCGCCTGCGCGCCCGCTCGACCCGGCCGTTCAAGCTGGACACCTTCGAGACCATGCTGAACCGCCCCCCCTGGACCGGCGCCCTGCGAGGCACGGCGGGGAGCCAAGAAATCGGTCCGGAGTGGCAGACGCTGGACGTGCTCCTGCTGCAGCAGAAAAGCCTTGAGAACGTCTACCTGCACTTCAGCATCGGCGGCCGGATACCGGCGGGAGCGGACTTCGACTTTGAGCCGCTCGGACTCTGGCGCGCCAGCATCGACCACTGCGATCCGATCGTCCACGATGCGGGCATCCTGATCCTCGACCACGGCCGGCGCTGGGGCGTCAAGAAATGGGCGCTCGCAGAGGTGAAGGCGCCGCTCGACTACTGGTACGACGCCGAGGGCAAGCGCGTCTTCGTGGCCTGCGACGCCAACCCCGCCACCGCGTTCAAGAGCGTGGAGCTGGCGCTGACGCGGCACATCGTCAACCAAGGCGGCAAGCAAGACATCACCTACGACGGGCTCGCGGTGCGCTACGGCGGCGCGCACGGCTTCGGCGGGGGAAAAACCCGGCGCATCACCATCCGCAACTGCGACCTCTGCTGGATCGGCGGCGGGCTGCAGTTCTTCCAGCCGAACGGCAAGCCGGTCCGCTTCGGCAACGCCATCGAATTCTGGGACGGCGCGGAGGACCATCTGGTGGAGCGCAACCGCATCTGGGAGGTCTACGACGCGGCGCTCACGAACCAGGGCAGCGGGGAGGACTCCGACCAGATCAACATCACGTACCGCGACAACGTCATCTGGAACGCGGAGTACTCGTTCGAATTCTGGAACCGCCCGGCCTCTTCCATCACCCGCAACATCGTGTTCGAGCACAACACCTGCGTCGACGCCGGGATTTGCTGGTCGCACGCGCAGCGGCCGAACCCCAACGGCGCGCACCTGATGTTCTACCACAACCCGTCCGCGACCGAAGGGCTGATCGTCCGCAACAACATCTTCTGCCGCAGCAGCGACCGCTGCACGCGCATGTGGAACGACTGGCGCAAAGGGCTGACGATGCGGAACAACCTCTACTGGTCGCCGGACAAGCCGGTCATGCGCTGGCTCGAGAAGGCCGATTTCGCGGCGTCCGACTTCGCGCGCTACCAATCGGAGCTGGGCCTGGACACGGGCTCGCTCGTGGCGGAGCCCCAGTTCGTGGATCCCGCGGCGCGCGATTACCGGCTGAAGCCCGGCTCGCCCGGCTCGGCGCTCGCGACCGACGGCGGCCCGGTCGGCGCACGCGACCGGTAGCGCTCTCACCGAAGACGGGCAGACGGCGTGAGCCGGGCATCCTCAGCGCTAACGGCTTACTGCGCCGGGACGGCGCCGCGCTCCTGCAGCCAGCGCAGGGCCATCGGGTTGCCTTGGGCCGCGGCCTTGCCGATCCATTCGGCCGCCTTGGCCGCATCGGCGGGCACGCCCTCGCCCCGCGCATACATGTAGCCCAGCCGGAACTGGGCCATGGCGTGGCCCTGCTCGGCGGCGGCCTTGAACCACTTCAGCGCCGCGGCATGGTCCTGCCCCACGCCCACGCCCTTGAAATAGGCGGCGCCGAGATTGCTCTGGCCGTCGTCGTCGCCCAGCTCCGCCGCCTTGCGGAACCAGCCGACCGCGGCGGCCTCGTCTTTGGGCACCCCCTCGCCCTTGGCCGCCATCACGCCGAGGTTCGACATCGCCTTTGCGCTGCCCGCCGCGGCCGCCGCCGTGAACAGCCCCAGCGCCTCGGGGAACGACTGCTCCGTGCCCTTGCCGCGATAGCAGGCGATCCCGAGCTGGGTCTGCGCCTCCACGTTGTTCTGCGCGGCCGCCTTGCGGTACCAGCGGACGCTCTCCTCGTCGTTCTGCGCCACCACATAGCCCTTGTGATACATGAGCCCCAGAGCCAGCTGCGCGGTGACATCCCCCTGCCCCGCCGCCCGCTTGAGCCACACCACGCCCGCCTCGGGATCGCGCACGCCGCTGTCCTTCGAGAGCAGCAGCGCGCCGAGGCTGGACTGCGCGACCACGCTGCCCTGCTGCGCGGCCTTCTCCAGCCACTTGGCGGCTTCAGCCTCATCCTTCGGCACATCCGACATGCCCTTCAGCAGCAGCAGGCCCAGCGAGGACTGCGCCATCGCGTAGCCGGACTCCGCAGATTTGCGCAGCCAGCCGAGGCCCTGCTCCGCGTTGCGCGGCTGGCCTTCGCCGTACAGCAGCGAGAACCCCAAGGAGTACTGCGAAGCGGGATCGCCCGACTCCGCCTTCTGGCGCAGCGCCTCGGCGGGCTCGGCCGCACGCCACGGCCACGACACCTCGGGCCAACGCATCTCCGGAACCCGCAGATGAGAACAGCCCGCAACGGCTACCGCGACCCACACGCAGGCCGCACCCTTTAGCGGAAAGAAAACACGCATGAGACCTCCCAAAGAAAAGGGGGATATTTAAACGCTTTCAGCGGGAGCGGTCAACCCCCGCGACTCCGGCGTCCGGACAGGGCTTACGACGGCAGGCAAGGGCCTTCGCGCACGGCGTCCGGCGGCTTCTCGCCCGCAGCCATCATCTGGACGCGGATCGGCCGCGACGCGTCCCAGTGCAGGTCCCGCTGCGGGAACGCCATGCTGAGGCCCTGTTCGGCGAAGGCGTTGACGATCATGTGGCGCAGGTCGCTGGAGATCTGGGCGGAGTTGTGTTTGGAGACATCGACCCAGAAGCGCAGCTCGAACATCAGGTTGCTGTCGGCGAAGTCGGTGAAGAGAATCTGTGGCTTCGGCTCTTTCTGTACCAGCCCGTGGCGCTCCGCCACGCCTGCCAGCAGACGCGTGACGGTCTGCGTGTCCGAGCCGTACGCCACCCCGACCGAAATCGTGAACCGCACCATCTTGTTCGAGTAGGTCCAGTTGGTCAGGTTGTTTTCGAGCAGGGCGCTGTTCGGGATCAGCGTCTCGACGCCGTCCCAGAACTGCACGACGCTGGAGCGGAGTCCGATGCCGGTGACCGTGCCGCGGCGGCCGTCGACGTCGAGGACGTCGCCCAGCCGGAACGGGCGCTCGAACAGGATGATGATGCCACTGATGAAATTCTTGAGGATGTTCTGGGTGCCGAAGCCGACGCCGATGGCCAACGCGCCGCCGGCGAACGCAAAGACGGTCAGCGGGATCTTGACCATCACCAGGCTGAACATCAGCAGGACCGTCACCAGCAGGACGCGCGTCCAGCGGCGGATCAGCTCGGCCTGGTTGGCCTCGATCCGGAAGCGCCGGACGGCCAGCTTCTCCAAGAGGATCGCCAGCAGGTTGGAGACCCAGTAGCCGATCACCAGGATGAGCACCGCCAGCGTGATCTTGCCGACCGTCACGCCGCGGCGGCCTTTGATGGTCTGGCCGTCGACCGTAATCGCGTCTTCGACCACGAAGAGCTCAAAGGTCCAGACCCGGCCCATGAGCCCCGCGACGTCGGCCGAGAAGTCGCGGACGCGGTCGCCGATGGACATCGCCCTGCGGTTCGACTCCAGCATCTCTCTCCAGCGTTCCAGCATCCGCTCGCGCTTCTCCACCCCCTCCAGCACGCGCCGGTAGATCAGCGCGCGCGCCTGGAGGGCGTCCTGACGCTCCTGTGCCTGCTGCTTCTCCACCGGGGAGCCGTCCGCGTTCAGCAGCGCGTTCTGAATCTCGATGACCTGGCTCGCCGTCAGCGAGACCTGTTCGGAAAAATATTTCTTGGCGGCGCAGACGAACTCGGTCACCCGATCCACCTTGTGGTAGACCTTCTTCAGGTCGGCCAGATCGTGCGAGCCGAAGACGGCGAACCGCAGCAGCCACATCTCGCGCTCCATGCTCAAGCCGTCGAGCAGCTGCCGTAAGCCGCTGATGACCTCGGCACAGGTCTGCACCTGGACGTTGCGGACCTCGACGGCCGCCTGCAGGCGGCGCAGCTCAGCGGTGTGCGAGCCCTCGCGGACCGCGGCCCGCTGCTGCGCCTGGCGCATCTCTTCGCGGGCGCGCTCCAAGGCCTCTTTGGCGGTCTCGAGGGCGGCATAGGCAGACAGGGACTCGGCCTCCAGCGCCCGGCTCTCCTCGTTCAACCGGCCGATCGCCTTGTCCAGATCGGCCTGGGAAAAACGCACGTCGTTCCCCGCCACGGCGAGCTGGCGCTGCGCGAACTCGAGCCTCAGCCGGTGCTCGGCGATCTCCTCTTCCAATTTCTGGCGCATCAGATCGAGGGACGCCTGCGTCGCGAGCGCCATGCGGTTGCGCGCGGTCGCGTATTCGCGCTGCCACTCCAAGCGCAGGATCTGCTCGCGATCCTTGGCCTGCTCCAGCTGCTCGCTGATCCGGCGCAGGCCCCCGTCGGAGAGTTTCAGCGAGGCCTCCGCATTGACGTCGAGCTTGTCGACGAACGCGAGCGCGTCCTGAGCCAGCCGGATCTGGTCCTCGAGCGCGCGGACCTGGTCGCGGAGGTCGTCGGCCAGAAGAATAGAATACGGCGGAGGCTCGGCAAAACCGGTCCAGTTCCTGACCGAATCGGCGAACTCCTGTTTGCGCTGGCGGATCAGCCCGATCTCGGCGAGGTTGTCCACCTGGGCCTGAACGGACTGGACGAGCATCTGCAAGGCGGCGCGGTATTCGACCTTTTCGGCGGCCGTGGCCCCGGGCGGCAGGTTCGTTGTGCCGCCCATCTCGGCCTGGAAACGGTTGAACGCGGCCCGGGCGTCATCCAGTTTGGCGCGCAGCTGGCGCGCGGACTCCTCGAGCGAGACGGGCTCCGCGGCCGGCGCGGGGTCGGCTTTCTTGGCGAGACCCAGGAGCTGGCCGGCAGGAGAGGCGCCCGACGCGCCAGACACGGCCAGAGCGGCGGCCAAGAGCGCCACCGGCAGGAACGCCGCGGCGAGCCCGCGGTCCAGCACGCCCCGTCTGTCCTCACGAAGTTTCTTCACGGCTTGCCCCCTTACGCCTTGCCGCCGCAGCCGGACGGATGAGGTTTCACCACGCCCGGCACAGCAGGCCTTTCAAATACAAGCCCTCGGGGAAGCAGAGCCCCTCGGGATGATCCTCGGCCTGCTGCAGGCGCGAGATCACCTGGATGTCGCGCTTGGCGTCGACCGCCGCATCCGCGACCACCTTGTGGAAGAGCTCGGGCGTCATCAGCCCCGAGCACGAGAAGGTCGCCAGCACGCCGCCGGGGCGGAGCAGCTTGATGCCCAGCAGGTTGATGTCCTTATAGCCGCGGGCGGCCTTCATCAGGCTGCCTTTGGACTCCGCGAACTTGGGCGGGTCCAGCACCACCAGATCGAAGGAGCGGCCTTCGTCGCGGAACTTGCGGAGCACTTCGAACACATTGCCTTGGATGAAGGCCGACTCCTCCACGTGGCAGGTGTTCAGTCCGGTGTTGGTCTTGGCGAGCTCCAGGGCCGGCCCGGACAAGTCCACGTGCGTGACGGACGCGGCCCCGGCCGCCACGGCCGCGATGCCGAAGCCGCCGGTGTAGGAGAAGGCGTTGAGCACGTCGCAGCCGTTGGCGTAGCGCTTGACGATCGCGCGGCTGTCGCGCTGGTCCAGATAGAAGCCGGTCTTGTGGCCTTCGCGCACATCCACCTCGTAGCGGCAGCCGTTCTCCACGATCTCGACGCGCGCGGGCGGTTCCTCGCCCGCCAGCACGCCCTTCACCGGCGCCAGTCCTTCGCGCTCGCGGACATCCACGTCCGAACGCTCATAGACGCCCCGGCAGGGCGAATAGCGCTGCAGGGCATCAACGATCACGGACTTCCAGCGCTCGGCTCCCGCCGTGGTGAACTGGCACACGATCCAGTCGCCGTAGCGGTCCGCGATCAGGCCCGGCACGCCGTCGGCCTCGGCGTTCACCAGGCGGAACGCGTTGGTCGAGCCCTCGGCGACGAAGACCGCCCGCGCCCCCACGGCGCGCGCCACGCGGTCTGCGACGAACGCCGCGTCGACGGCGGCCTCGGGGTCGAACGACCACATGCGGACGCGGATCTGCGACGAGGGCGAGTACGCCCCGAAACCCAGCGGCGCGCCGTCCGCGGACATCACGCGCACCGTGTCGCCCGGGGCGGTGGTCCCGCCGTCGACCGCCACCGCGCCGGAGAAAATCCACGGATGGCGGCGCTGCACCGAAAAATCCCGATTGGGGTGAAGGATCAATTCGTCCATAGGTTCTTCGCTTCCTCTGAGTTAACGCAGCTTGCCCAGCACCGCCATCGCCAGGTTCCGGGCGAGGTCCTTTTCGCGCCAGGGCAAAGTGGAGTAGAAAATGCCGAAATGCCGGTACAGCTCAACCTCGTTCCGGTCGAGCGTCTGGAGCCCCAGGACGATCACCGGCAGGCGCTTCGTCTTCGCGTCTTCTCGCACCTGCAGGATCACGTCGCGGACATCCATCTCGGTGATGCGCCGGTCGAGGATCAGCACCGCCGGCTGCTTGTTGAAACAGGCCCCCAGCGCCTCGCGGGCCGACTCGGTGCACAGCAGCCCGTAGCCCTTCTCCACAACGCTCGCCTTCAGGAACGCGGCGGTCTCCGCATCCTCCGTGACGGCCACGACCGTGGGTTTGGGCGCCAGCGGCAGGCTGACGGACACCGCCGTGCCGCAGTCGGTGCCGGGCACGGGGCTCGCGAACTCCATCGAACCGTTGTGCAGATCCACGATCTCGCGCGAGATCGCGAGCCCGAGGCCCGAGCCGCTGACATGGTCGCCGACCCGGAAATAGCGCTGCGAGACCTTGGGCAAGACCTCCGCCGGGATGCCCATGCCGGTGTCGCTCACGGTCAGCAGCGCCAGCTTCGGCTTGTCGGGGTGCTGCACCAGCGAGATCGCGATGGAGCCGTTGGCCGGCGTGAATTTGACGGCGTTGCCCACGATGTTGAGCACGACGCGCTCGATCTTCTGCGCGTCGCACCAGCAGAACAGCTCGCGCTCGCCCAGGTCGAACGTCATGGAGATGCGTTTGGCGTCCGCCTGCACCTGCAGGGTTTCGGCCCCTTCGCGGATCACCTGGCCCAGCGGGACCACGCTTTTGGTCAGCACCAGCGTCTTGTTCTCGACCTGCCGCAGGTCGAGGATGTCGTTCACCGTCGCCAGCAGACGGTGGCAGTCCGACTGCAGGCGCTCCAGGTAGTGCAGCGCCTTCTCGGGCATCGGCCCGACCACGCCGCGCAGCATGTTGTTGACCGCGTAAATCATCGACGTGAGCGGCGTCCGCAGCTCGTGCGAGACGTTCGAGACGAACTCCATGCGGGCTCGGTCGTGGGCCTGGAGGCGCTCCACCGCGTCCTCGAGCGCCTGCTGCGCCTGCTGGCGGATGGTGATGTCGCGGACGAAGAAGCAGAGCTGGCCCTGGGGGTCGAGGTCCACCTTGTTGACGGCGATCTCCGCGGCGAACGAGGTGCCGTCGGCGCGCTTGCAGCGCGCCTCGACCAGGGTGTACTTCTTGTTGACCAGGTTCTTGTTGATGGTGTCGATCAGCGAATCGGTGGCGCCGGAGATCAGGCTGACGACGTCCAGGCCGGCCAGCTCTTTGGCCGACATCGCAAAGAACTCGGCGGCCCGCTCGTTGCACTCGAGGACTTTGCCGGCGCGGCTGGTGATGAGCACGGCGTCGTACACGCTCTCCAGCAGTTTGTAGAACGGCGTGCAGCGCTCCACGTGGTAGGTGCGCCAGGTGCGGCCGCCCGAGCGCGGGGCGGGGCGGGGCGACATCGCCGCCAGCCGCTCCGACGTGGCCGGATCGATGTCGATCCGCATGGTCTTATCAGAGCTTTTGTTTTCCGCCTGCATGCGTCCACCTGTGTATCGAAAGAAAAAGCGTCCCGTTTCCGGGACGCTTGCGGGTTACTCGCGCGACTTGTTCTTCGCTTCGTTCACGCGCAGCTTGCGTCCGAGCACGTCCTTGTCGTGCAGCGCCTTGATCGCCGCCTCGGCTTCGGGACGGTTGGGCATCTCGACGAACCCGAATCCCTTGGACTTGTGGTTGAACCGGTTCGCAATGATGCGGGCCGACTTGACGGCGCCGAACTTTTCGAACTCCTTGCGCATCTGCGCCTCGTTCATGTCGTAGCTCAGGTTGCCGACATAGATCTCGACACAGTCGCCGTCCCCGTAAAACTCCGGCTGTCCCTCGCGGGTCCCGAACTTGCCGGCAATGTAGCCGATCAACAGGCCGACAGCCGTACCGGCCGCTGCACTGGCCAACGCCTCGTTGGTCAGGAAATTTTGCCAATCCAAAAGAAACCTCCTTGATTCACCTTGTTTTGATTGAACGCACGACTCTACCGGAGGATCGCACTGCAACCCCTTCTCGCGCAACCAGTCGGCGAGAGGGCCTGCGGAGGCGCCGCGCATTGCGAGCGGCGCCACGCCCGCATCAGCGCGTTTCCAGGAAGCCCTCCAGTTTGCGCAGCCGTGTGGGGTGACGCAGCTTGCGCAATGCCTTGGCCTCGATCTGGCGGATGCGCTCGCGCGTCACGTTGAACTGCTTGCCGACCTCTTCCAGCGTACGGGAGTAGCCGTCGGTCAACCCGAAGCGGTAATCCAGCACTTGGCGCTCACGATCGGTCAGGGTTGTCAGCACTTCCTGCAGGCGCTCCTTCAGCATGCTGTAAGCCGTCATCTCTGAAGGGTTCTCTGCGGACTTGTCTTCGATGAAGTCGCCGAAGTGCGCGTCATCGCCGTCGCCCACCGGACTCTGCAGCGAAATCGGCTGCTGAGCCATGCGGTAGACGGCTCGCACGCGCTCGACGGGGATATCCATCTCCTCGGCGGCCTCTTCCGGCGTCGGTTCGCGTCCCAGTTCCTGAACAAGTTTCTTCTGAACGCGGAGCAACTTGTTGATCGTTTCGATCATGTGAACGGGGATGCGGATGGTGCGGGCCTGGTCAGCAATCGCCCGGGTCGCAGCCTGCCGGATCCACCACGTGGCATACGTGCTGAACTTGTAGCCACGCCGATACTCGAACTTCTCCACGGCTTTCATCAGGCCGGTATTCCCCTCTTGAATCAAGTCGAGGAACGAAAGGCCGCGGTTCATGTACTTCTTGACGATGCTGATCACCAGGCGCAGATTCGCCTCGACCATTTCGGTCCTGGCTTTCTGCCCGGAGCGCAGCACGTCGCGGAGCTCCTCGAACTTGCTGAGGAACTCCTCGGCGTCCATGCCGAACTCCTGCTCGATCGCCGCAACGCGCAGGGCGATCTCCTGCAGGGTCTGGTCACGCTTCTTGGTCGGCCGCTGCTTGTTCAGCTTGGCCTGCTCGTTCAGCAGGTGCTTATAGGGGCGGTAGATCTTCTCATCCGCCTCCGTGCAGAGGCTCTCCAAAATCTTCTGCTTGAAATTCAGGCTCTGGAACACGCCGATCAGATCGTGGCGCGCCTTCTCCAGCGCTTTCATCATGCGCTTGCGCTTGGCCGCATCCTTGCCGCACTCCGCCACCGCCTCGTAGGCCTTGACGATCTTGGCCTGCACGCCGTGGAGGCTCTTCTTGATCTTGCCGACGCCCTCCATGTAGGCGTCGCGGCTGTCCACGAACTTGTCGGTCACGACGCGGTCGAACCGCTCGGTGCCGGTCTCCAGGCGGTCGATCAGCTCCAGATAAAGGCGGGGGGTGAAGGCGAACTGGTTGAACATCTCGCGCTCTTTGCTCTCGGCCAGCTCGATGCGCTTGCAGATCTCGACCTCCTGCTCGCGGGTCAGCAACGGCACCTGCCCCATCTGGTGCAGGTACATGCGGATCGGGTCGTCGAAAAAGTCCATCCGGCTGCCGCGCCCGCGCTGTTCTTCCTGCTCGTGCTCGCTGCGGAAGCGCTCGACCTCGGAGGCGTCGATGATCTCGATGTCCATGCCGCGCAGGATCGCCAGGTAAGACTCGATGTCCGTGTCCTTGATCACCGCGTTCGGCAGCGCCTCGTTGATGTCGTCGTAAGTGAGGTAGCCGCCCTGCGTCTCGGCGCGCTTGATCAGCCCCTTGATGCGCTCGCTGCGCTCCTCGCGCTTCACTTTGGCCTCGACGCGGTCGGCGTCCAAGGCCAGCTCGGACTCATATCCGACATTGAACTCGTTGCCTTCGATCACGTCGAAGTCGAGCGTCCCCTCGGCCTCCTCGTGCTCGATCTCCTCGGCGTACGGGTCGACCTCGTCCAGGTCGGCGTCCAGGTCGTCCAGATCGTCGTTGCCGTGCAACACGTCGTCGATGACGACCTCGCCGGCGCTGCTGAGGCTGACCAGCTCATCCGCGTCGAACTCCAGCTCCTCGGCAGAGGGCTCGGCGGCTTCGGCCCCGGAATCGGCCGGCTCCAGCGCGTCGTCGCCTTCCTCTTCAACCTCCTCCGGAGCCGGTTTCTTTTTTGCCTTCAGACTGGAGGACGAAGCCGATTTCGCGTCTTTCTTGGCCGCTGTTTTGGGAACCGAGACGTTCTTTTTCGCTTTTGACTTTGTTGCTGCCATCGGGTCTTTTTTCCTCGTTGCTGCGCCGGCAAAAAAAGCAAGGCCATCGTTTTTTGATAGACCTCACCTATTATAGGCAAGAAAACAGGGTGTCAAGTTACCTGATTTCAGCCGACAAGTCAAGAAAGGGCGGAACGGTCCCACCGGCACGCAAACAGACGCGCCAGGCCGCCGCGCCGTCCTCTCTTATGCGCTTTTTGTTCAGGGCGCGGCGGCCCTGAGGAGCTCGACCTGCCCCCGCAGGGCCAGGTCGATCGACTCGGCCAGCAGGCGGGCCGCCTCCTGCGGCGCATGGAACCCCATCGAATTCTCCGCCGCGACGAGGTCCAGCCGCCACTGCGCCTGGCGGTGGAGCGCCCGGCCTTTGCCGAGCGCGCCCGCCGCCGCGCCCCGCTTCTGCGCCTCCTCCAGCGCCTCGATCAGCCCCACCGCAGCGTCCTCGGCGCGGATCATCAGCGCGCGCGTCCGGTCCTGGATCGCCCCGGCCCGCGCCAGCAGTTCCGCCTCCGGGTAGCGGTGGCAGGTCTGGCAGGACTTGGAGGGGTCCAGCAACGGGCTGCGGACGTGGTGGCTGCTGACCTTCACCGCGCCCTCCCGCACATACGGCATGTGGCAGTCGGCGCAGGCCACGCCGCTGCGGGCGTGAATGCCTTGGCTCCAGAGCTCGAACTCGGGGTGCTGGGCCTTCAGCAGGCCGGCGCCGCTCGCCGCGTGCGTCCAGTCGACGTGGCCCGCCTCGTCGTAACAGGCCTCCATCGCCTCCGCCCCGAGCCCTTGGCGCCACGGGTAGGTCAGCCGCTTCCCGTCCCCCTTGAACGCGTACTCCACGTGGCACTGCGCGCAGACCAGCGACCGCAGCTCCTGGTGCGACGCCTCGGCGTTCACGTCATAGTCGCGCACGCGCGTCCCGGCCCGCCACCGCATCACGCTCGGCAGGTGCGGCAGCGGCGCCTGCGCCCGGGCCAGCTCGCGCAGGCCTTCGATCAGCCCCGGCCGGGTCACCCGCAGCCGCATCGTCGCAGGCTCGTGGCAGTCGAGGCAGGCCACGGGATGCTGCACGAGCGGGCGCCCCTGCGCATCGGCCAGCGCGCGCGCCTCGCCGTACGGCAGGGCGCAGACCGCCTCGAAGCCCCGCATCACCTGTTCCGCCGGGCGCTCGTCGCCGATGCCCGCGCGCCGCCCCATCTCGCGGTACGCCGGCAACACCGAGGCGTGGCAGTGAAGGCAAGCCCCCGGCTGCTTGAAGCGCGTCACGCGCTCAGTCGCCTCCTGGTCGGCCAGCATGTAGGCGTGGCCCCGCTCCTCGCGGTAATCGACCGCAAAGGGATACCCCTGGAAGAGCCGCCGCCAGCGGGGGTCCTCGTCCAGCTTCTGGAACGCCTCGCTGCCCCCGTGGCGCGTCCGCACCATGTCGACCGTCCGCCGGTAACTGTCGTACTGGCGCGGGTAGTTCTTGCCCCACTCGGCCGGATCGACCGTCTGCTCGTCCAGCCGGACCACGGCGAACACGTTCTGGCGGGCCTCGGCCTTGCGCTCCATGATGTTGCGCCACAGCAGCATGATGCCGGCCGTGGCCGCCGCGGCCAGCACGACGGCGCAGACATACACGAGGGAGACCCTCGCACGCGGACTTTCAGAGGCTGGATTCGTCATCTGGATTCTCCTGGTGTGTGTGTCAACGGGACGGGCCGTGCCCCACGCCGCTGTGGCACCGGGCACAGGCGAGGCCCTCGCCCTTCGGCCGAGCCCGGCCCAACATCGGCTCGACGAGCGGTCCGTGGCAACGGAGACAGTTCCGCTGCACGATCGCCGCGCTCACGGGGCGGATCTGGATCGGCTCGTGGAAGTCCTGCAGCGTGAACGCCTTGGAGTGCGAGAACCCGTTCTCCCCTTTGACCAGATACTTGGGGATCAGGGCTTGCGGCACGTGGCAGTCGTTGCAGGTCGCGACCGCGTGGTGGCTCGACTTCCGCCACCCGTCCAAATGGCCGCGCATGATGTGGCAGTTCGCGCAGGTTGCCGCGTCATCGCCGAGATAGGACACCCCCTCGGCCTCGCCAAACGTGAACACGCCGGCCCCCAGCAGCGCGCCGAACACGCCGCACAAAACGACCGGAGCCGCCGGCAAACAACGGGACCTCGGGCCGACTCTGAATCCGCCGAAACGCACGCTCAAACTCCTTTTTCATATAATACTGGCCCGCAGGCCCTTTGTACAGACCTCTCACCCCGCCAAACAAATGCTCCATTTTTGTCATATCTGTTCCATCACGATCTTTTCTGATTTTTAAACATCCATGTATCGACAATTTTGTAACACGCATTTCGCCCCACTCAATCCCCTGTCGCGATGCGATGATATTTTTTTATACCTTGATTCACAAGGAGTTATGATATGATCACAACGGAATTTACGAAGCGCTGGCACTGCGGATGCTTTAAGCGAGGCACCTGCTTGCGCTGGGCAAGCCGGACTCATGACGAAAGGTTCAGAATGAATGTGACAAAGAGAAATCGGACAGCGATCTTGTTCGCCCTTGCCGGGCTCGGTCTGGCGGCGACAGGATGGGCGCAGGACGCCGCCGTTGCGGCCCCCGCCGCGACAGACGCCATGAAAGAGGGCATGAGCAACCTGCGGGTCGCCCTGGACACGGTCTGGGTGCTGATCGCGGGCATGCTGGTGTTCTGGATGAACGCCGGCTTCGCCATGGTGGAAAGCGGTCTGTGCCGCGCCAAGAACTGCGTGAACATCTTGGCGAAGAACTTCATCGTATTCGCCTTGGCCACGCTCTCGTTCTGGATCCTCGGCTGGGGTCTGATGTTCGGCGACGGCAACGCGTGGGTGGGCCTGAAGGGCCTGTTCTTCGTGACGGGCGCGGACAACTCCCCGGCGCTGGGCTCCGCCTACGCCGCGATGAACCCCTTCTCCAGCGCGACCTATGAGGGCGTCTACTCGGCGATCAACTGGACGCCGGTGCCGCTCTGGGCGAAGTTCTTCTTCCAGCTGGTCTTCGCGGGCACGGCCGCCACGATCGTCTCGGGCGCCGTGGCCGAGCGCATCAAGTTCAAGGCCTTCCTGGTCTTCAGCCTGGTGCTGGTCGGCCTGATGTACCCCGTGACCGGCCACTGGATCTGGGGCGGCGGCGTGCTGGCGGCCTCCAAGGCGGCTGAGGGCCTGAACGCCTTCTTCCACAGCTTCCGCGATTTCGCGGGCTCCACGGTCGTGCACTCCGTCGGCGGCTGGGCCGCTCTGACCGGCGCGCTGATCCTCGGGCCGCGCATCGAGAAGTTCCGTCCCAACGGCGTGATCAAGCCGGTGATGGGCCACAACATGACCAGCGTCGCGCTCGGCGTCCTGATCCTGTGGCTCGGCTGGTTCGGTTTCAACCCCGGCTCCACCATGTCCGCCGGCAACGGCTCAGCGATCTCCCACGTGCTGATCGCCACCAACATCGCCGCGGTGACCGCGACCCTGAGCGCCACCGTGGCCGCGTGGCTGCTGCTGAAGAAGCCGGACCTGAGCATGATCCTCAACGGCTGTTTGGCCGGACTCGTCGCCGTGACCGCCCCCTGCGCCTTCGTATCCGTCGGCTCAGCGGCCATCATCGGCGCCATCGCCGGCGTGCTGGTCGTGTTCGCGGTGCTGTTCTTCGACCGGATGCGCATCGACGACCCCGTGGGCGCCCTCTCCGTACACCTGGTGAACGGCGTGTTCGGCACCCTGGCGGTCGGCCTGTTCTACAACGACAAGATCGCGACGGATGTCGCCGGCCTCGCCACCGGGCTGACCCGCGGCGCCCAGTTCGTGCAGCAGCTCAAAGGCGTGCTGCTGGTCGGGCTGTTCACCGTGGTGCTCTCCGCGATCGTCTGGCTGGTGATCAAGGCGATCATGGGCATCCGCGTGACCCGCGAGGAAGAGCTCGGCGGACTGGACATCGGCGAGCACGGCAATGAAGCCTATCCGGACTTCCAGGGCTTCCTGACCAAGTAAGTAGAGAGAGGAACGCAACATGAAAATGGTAATTGCAGTCATTCAACCCGACAAGCTGGCCGACGTCAAGGACGCGCTGGTCGCCGCAAAGATCACCAAGATGACGGCTTCGAACGTGATCGGCTGCGGGCAGCAGATGGGCTACACCGAAACCTACCGCGGCATTCCGACGGAGATCAACCTGCTCAAGAAAGTCGAACTCCGCATCGCCGTGAACGAAGAGTTCGTGAAGCCCACGATCGACGCCATCATCAAGGGCGCCCGGACCGGCAAGATCGGCGACGGCAAGATCTTCGTCATCGACCTGCCCGAGTGCATCCGCATCCGGACGGGCGAGACAGGCTCCGCGGCCATCGGCTGACGCGAGGCCGGACGACCGGACAAAAAAAACGAAGCGCCACGCGGGCAACCGCGTGGCGCTTCGTTTTCACAGCCGTCCCGGCTCAGGCGTAGTTGAACAGCTCCTTCAGCGTGAAGCTCTTGCCCGTCGCCGCCTGCAGGGCGTTCAACACGATCGTCTGCGTGTTCGGCGTCAGGCGGCGGCCCTTGCAGGCGCGCGCCACCATCTTGTGGGTCATCTGAACCGTCGACGCCTTGACCAGATCGTGCGGCCGCAGCCCCGCCTCAGCCAGGATCGCCGCGATGGGCTGCTCGCCCAGATTCCGTTCGACTTCGCTTCCGTTCTCTTCTTCTGTCATGCTTGTTTTTTCCTTTGAAACCTTCACTTGGCCACGCGCGACAGCCACGCCGCCGCGAGCTCGGGCCAGACATCCGTACTCTTGCCGCGCTTGCGAAGCCCGTATCCGTGGCCGCCGTCCGGGAAGAGGTGCATCTCCGCCGGAACCTTGGCCGCCTTCAGCGCGATGAAATAGGCGAGGCTGCTGTCCACATAAGGCCCGTCGTCCTCGGCCTGGACCAGAAACGTGGGCGGCACGCCGGCCGTCACCGGCAGCCCGGGCGACATCGCGTAGCCCTCCGCGAACAGGTAGGCCGGATAGATGATCAGGGCGAAGTCGGGGCGGCTGGACAGCGCGTCGGCATCGTCGACCGGCTCATAGAAGCGCTTCTCGAAGTTCGTGCTGGTGCGCACCGAGAGGTGGGCGCCGGCCGAGAACCCCATGATGCCCAGCCGCTTGGGATCGATGTTGAAGGCCTGCGCCTTGGAGCGGATCAGGCCCATCGCCCGCTGCGCGTCGCAGAAGGCGGCGTCGCGGTTTTTCGGCACGCGGTACTTCAAGACGAAGGCGGAGATGCCCTGCGCGTTAAGCCAAGCGGCCACCTCCGTGCCCTCGTGGTTCCACGCCAGGATGCCGTAGCCGCCTCCCGGGCAGACCATCACCGCAGGGGCCGGCTGCCCCGTGTCCTTCGCCAGAAAGACCGTCAGCGACGGCTCGTTGACGTCGGTGAGCCGCACGATGTCGTCCTTCGAGGGATTCACCTTCTCCGGCGCCTCGCTCGTCTTGAGCGGGATCTTGCCCGCAGGCCAGACGGGAATCACCTGCTGCCCTGCAGCCGCACACACGCACATCATCATCGCCACGACCATCCTTTGAACCGTCATTTCCGCCTTCCTTCCGATAAGCCCCTGAGCAAGGCCCTCACGCGTCGGGCCAGAGCTGCGCGGCCCGCTCGCGCAGCTTGTACTTCTGGATCTTCTGGCTCGCCGTCATGGGGTAAGCGTCCACAAACGCGACGAACTTCGGGATCTTGAACCACGCGATCTTGTTACGGCAGAAATCCTCGACGTCCTGCTCGGTGATCTCCGCGCCGGGCATGCGGATGACGAACGCGCCGGGCTGCTCGCCATACTTCTTGCTGGGGACCCCGACCACCTGGACGTCCTGCACCCCGGGCATGTGCCCGATGAAGTCCTCCACCTCCTTCGGCGAGATGTTCTCCCCGCCGCGGATGATGAGGTCTTTCAGACGCCCCGTGATGAAGTAGTAGCCGTCCGCATCCATCCGCCCGATGTCGCCGGAGTGCAGCCACCCGTTGGGGTCGATGCAGCGGGCCGTCTGGTCAGGCATCTTGTAGTAGCCGACCATCGTGTTGAACCCGCGGCAGCAGATCTCGCCCGGCTCGTTGACCGCGCAGATCTCGCCCGTTTCGGGGTGGATGATCGCGACCTCGACCCCCGGCAGCGCCATGCCGATGGTCGTGCACTTGCGCTCGATGCTCGTTTCAAAATAGCGGGTCTGGGTCATGACCGGCCCCGACTCCGTCAGCCCGTACGGGATCGTCACCTCGCGCATGTTCATCAGATCGACGCACTGCTGCATGCGCTTGACCGGGCAGGTCGAGCCGGACATGATCCCCGTCCGCAGCGACGAGAAATCGAATTTGCCGAACAGCGGGTGGTCGAGGATCGCGATGTACATGGTCGGCACGCCGTAGACCGCCGTGCAGCGCTCTTTCTCGACGGACATCATGACGTTGACGGCGTCGTACTTCTCGACCAGAACCATCGTCGCGCCGTGGTTGACGCAGGCCATGACGCCCAACACGCAGCCGAAGCAGTGGAAGAGCGGCACAGGAATGCACACGCGGTCCACGGCCGAGAGGTTCTGGCACGCGCCGATCCAGAAGCCGTCGTTCGCGATGTTGGAGTGCGTCAGCTGCACGCCCTTGGGAAATCCCGTGGTGCCCGACGTGTACTGCATGTTCACGACGTCGTGGCAAGTCAGCTCGCGCTGCCGGGCCTCGTACGCCGCGCGCGGCGTCTGCACCGCGAGCGCCAGCACTTCGTTGAGCGAGTACATCCCGCGGTGCTTCTCCGGCCCCAAGAAAAAGACGCGCTTCAGACGGGGATACTTGGCGGACTTCAGCTCGCCGCGGGGATGCTCTTTGAGCTCCGGGATCAGGCCGTACAGCGTCTCCACGTAATCGGTGTCGCGGAAGCCGTTGATCAGAAAGAGGTTCTCGGCGTCGGACTGGGCCAGCGCGAAGTCGATCTCCGCGCTTTTGTAGCTGGTGTTGAGCGGCAGCAGGATGGCCCCGACCTTGGCCGCCGCGAACATCAGCGGGATCCAGTGCGGCACGTTGGTCGCCCAGAGCGCGATCTTCTCGCCGCGCCGCACGCCCAGGGCCATCAGGCCGCACGCGAGCCGGTCAACCTCAGCTCCGAACTCGTACCACGTGAGCCTGAAGTCGCGGTCCGCATAGACCAGCGCGTCCTGCGGCCCGCAGCGCGCGATCGTCTGGTCCAAGAGCTGGCCCAGCGTGTAATCGCGCGTCACCGGCAGGTTGTTCCACGCGACGCCCGTGGAAACCGCCTGCACGAAGGGCGGCCGGCAGGGCGCCGTGCCGAAAGGGTCCGTCAACTTGAACAGCGTCGTTTCCATGGGAGCAGCCCCGTCAGACCGGCATGAACACCGTGGCGTACAGCGCCGCGGGACGGCCGCCGGCGGCCCGCACCTCGTGCCGCACGACCGAGTTGTAGAACGCGGAGTCGCCGGACTTGAGCACGCGGCGCTCGCCGCCGTACACCAGCTCGACCTCGCCCGAAACCACCACGATCAGCTCTTCGCCTTCGTGCGACGAGGGCTGCGCCACGGCCTCTGCGGCGATCTCGATATAGAACGGCTCCATGTGCCGGTCGGTCTTGCCGCGCCCCAGCGGGAAATAGGTGAACCCGCCGGCCGTGCAGGACGTGTGCGATGCCCGCTCGCTGGCGCGCGCCTCCGCGCGGACGATCACGGGGTCGGGCTGGAACTGGTCATCCATGAAGGTGCCCAGCCGCTGCCCCAGCGCCCGCGCGAGCTTGACCAGCACGCCCAGCGCGGGATAGACCTCGCCCGCCTCAACGGCCGCGATCACCTCGGCGCTCACCCCTGAGTTGGCCGCCAAGCCGTCGACGGTCATCTGCAGGCGCTCGCGGAAGGTCCGCACGCGCTCCGCCACTTTGCATCCCTCAGCCATAGACACCTCGCAGACACGACGTCGGCGCGGCTCACGCCGCGCCGACGGTTCGGAACAAACGCCAGCCCTACCTGAAGATGACGTACAGGATTGCCGTTGCGACCACCACGCCGATGCCCGCCCACTTGGCGCCCTTCGACGACTCCAGGTTGAGGTGCGTGTTGGTCTGGAAAACGACCGGCTGCGGCAGACGCATGAAGTGCCCCAGCACAAACATGACCGCCAGGTTGACCACCAGGCAGACCGCCATCGCGTTCAAGAAGTCGATCTCGACGCCGGTCCACTTGCCGGCCAGGTTCAGCACGCCGTACAGCACCGGATTCAGCAGCAGGCCGATCACGCCGACCCAGCCGTTCGCCGTGCGGTTCAGCAGGCCGAACACGAAGACCGCCAGCACGCCGGGCGAGATGAAGCCTTGGAACATCTGGATGTACGTGAAGATGCCGCCCAGGTTCGGGTTGGCCAGCATCGGCGCGAGCACGCAGCCGATGACCACGAAGACGCCCACGCAGATGCGTCCGACCGCCACGAGCTGCTTGGGCGAGGCCTTCTTGTTGATGTACGAGTGGTAGATGTCGATCGAGAAGATCGTCGACGCCGCGTTCAGCACCGCCGCCAGCGACGACACGATGGCGCCCAGCAGCGCCGCCAGGACGAAGCCCAGCACGCCGTTGCCCGGCTTGATCAGCTTGACGATCAAAAGCCCCAGCGCCGAGTCGTACTTGTAGCCGGTGAGACTGGACGTGACGGCCTTCTTGCCGGCGGCCGCCGCGGCAGCCTGCTCGGCCGCATTGTAGGCCGTCAGCTCGGCGGCCAAGACGGCGTTGTTCTGCGCCCACCCTTTATCGAACTCGACCACCTCGAACACCGACGCGTCGTTCTTCACCGCCTGGTAGCGCTCGATGACCTTGGCGTTGGCGATCTTGATCGCCGGGTCGTTCGCGCCACGCTCGGCCATCTCTTTGCTGTAGAGGTTGAAGGCGATCAGACCGGGGAACACGATGATGAAGGGAATGATCAGCTTCAGGGCCGCCGCAAAGACGATTCCCTTCTGCCCTTCGGCGAGCGAGGCGGAGCCGAGAATGCGCTGGGTGATGTACTGGTTCAGGCCCCAGTAGTAGAAGTTGGGAATCCAGAGGCCGATCAGCAGCGCGGTCCACGGCAGGACCTTGTCGGTCTTCGGCAGGAACATGTGCAGCTTGTCGCCGTTCAGCGAAAAGAACTTGGTGACCCCGCAGGTGCTGTCGGCGACGGCCGCCGCGGCTCCCGAGCCGGTGACGAGCTCCTGCGTGGGCGCCACGCCCAACGCGCGGAAGGCCAAGTACGAGATGATGGCGCCGCCGATGATCAGCGCTGTGCCCTGGATCAGATCGGCCCACGCGCAGGCCTTGAGTCCGCCCGCCGCCACATAGGCCGCGGCGAAGATTCCCATCAGCCAGCAGCACTGGGTCATCCCGATGTTCAGGCCGAAGGTGGCCAGCAGCTCGTTCATGGGCAGCGCGCCCGCGTAGATCACGCCGGCCAGCGACACCGTCACGAGGATGACCATCATGAAGACGGCCATGATCGAGCGCGCCACGTGGTTATAACGGTGTTCCAGAAACCCGGGGATCGTATAGATGCCGGTCTTCAGGAAGTACGGCAGAAAGGCGAACGCCACCACCACCAGCGTCACGGCCGCCATCCACTCGTAGCTGGCGATCGCCAACCCCAGATGCGACGCCGCCGAACCCGACATGCCCACGAACTGCTCGGCCGAGATGTTGGCCGCGATCAGCGACACGCCGATCAGCCACCACGTCAGCCCGCGGCCCGCCAAGAAATAGTCGGCCGCGCTGCCCTCTTCGCTGTGTTCGCTTTTGCTCTTCCACAGCCCCACGCCAATCACCGCCGCGACGAACGCGACAAAAACAACAATGTCCATGATGCCCATGATGTCTAACCCTTACCTTCTTCGTGTGTCCGTTTTCTTCGGAACCCCTGACCTGCATGTTAACCCACTGCCCCGGGACGGGCAACGGCCGTCCCGGAAACGCTTCCGCAGGCCGGTTCCGCCGGCCTGCCGCCGCTGCTTCACCGAACGCCGAACCGGTACTCCGTCACCGTCTTGTAGACCTGGCCGGGGCGCAGGATCGTGCTCGGGAAGGAGGGCTGGTTCGGAGAGTCCGGATAGTGCTGCGTCTCCAAGGCCAGACCGCCGCGGTAGCACAGGTTTTTGCCGCGCTTGCCCGGCACTTTGTCCGTCAGGAAGTTGCCGCAGTAGAACTGGATGCCGGGCTCGGTGGTCCACACCTCCATGAAGCGTCCCGTGGTTTTCTCGTACAGCGCCGCGGCCGGAGCCAGCTTGCCGGTCTGGTTGTTGAGCACCCAGTTGTGGTCGTAGCCGCCGCCGAAGCGGAGCTGCTCGTCGGCCGCCTGGATGCGCGCCCCGATCGCCCACGGCGTGGTGAAGTCGAACGGCGTGCCCTTGACCGGCACGATCTTGCCGGTGGGGATCAGCCCCGCCGTGACCGGCGTCATGTGGTCCGCGAACAGCGTCAGCTCATGGTCGAGGATCGTGCCTTCCGCCTCGCCCTTGAAGTTGAAGTAGAGGTGCTGCGTCAGGTTCACGGGCGTCGCCTTGTCGGTCACCGCCTCGTATTCGATGCGCCAGACGTTCTCGGGCGTCAGCCAGTAGTGCACCGTGACGTCCAGCTTGCCGGGATAGCCCTGGTCGCCGTCCGGGCTGGACAGGGTGAACTTGATGCCGACGCTCTTGCCCTCGGAGAGCGGCTCGCTGTGCCACACGTAAGCGTCAAAGCCCTTGTCGCCGCCATGCAGCGAGCAGGGAAGGCCGCCGGGGTCGTTGTTGGTCGGCAGGGTGTAGGTCGCGCCGTCCAAATTGAACTTCCCGTTCGCGATGCGGTTGCCGAAGCGTCCGATCAGCGAGCCGAAGTACTTGTCGTGCACCTCATAGCCGCCCACGTCGTTGAAGCCCAACGTGATGTCGGTCTTGACGCCCTGACGGTCCGGCGTGAACAGGCGGACGACCTTGCCGCCGTAATCGATCACGTCCATCACGACGCCGCCGGCGCCGCTCAACGTATAAAGCTGGACCAGCTGGCCGTCCTTGGTTTTGCCGAACGGCTTGACCACCACCGAAGGCTCACATCCACTGCTCATCTTCGCACATGCTCCTTTATCCGAATAACACCCCGTCACCGCCGCGGCGGCCACGCAGGCAAGCACCGTACCGTGCATCCCTTTTTTCATAATACTCCCTCACTTGGCGCCAATCGCATACGCCGCCAGGCCTTTGCCCCGGCGCAGATACAACACCCCGCCAGAAACCACCGGAGAAGACCAGTGCGGGCCGTTGCCATACTCGATCTTGAACGACGAGAGCACCTTGTGGGCGTCCGCCCCGACCTCGACCAGCATGACGGTGCCGCCGTTCTCGTCGTAGGTGATCATCCCGGCCGGCGTGATGCAGAACGAGGTCTTCTTGGCCCCGGCGACCGTATACACGCTCTTGCCCGACTCGGGGTCGAAGCAGGCGAGCTTGCCGCCCCCGGACGAGAAGATCCGACCCTTATAGTAGGCCACGCCCTGGAAGTGGTTGTCCGAGCCCTTGTCCGACCACACGCATTTGGCCGTCCCGCCGGACACCTCGACGATCTCGGAGCCGTAGCCGTACCCCGACGAAATGAACAGGCGGTCCTTGCCGCACAGCACCGGCGTGTTGGGGTGCACCGCATACTTGTTGTGGTGGGCGTATTTCCAAAGGGGCGCGCCCGTCGCGGCGTCCACGCCGACCAGATGGTCCTCGAGCATCGTGACCACCTGGCGCTTGCCGTTGATCGTCAGCAGCGCCGGCGAGCAGTACGCGCTGCGCTCGCCCAAGCCCACGCTTTTCCAGACTGTCTGACCGGTCTTCGCGTCCAACGCCACGACTGACGCGTCGGGGCCGCCGGGCTGGCAGACCACCTTGCCGTCGTAGACCAGCGGGTTGTCCGCGATGCCCCAGGTGATGTTGCGGCCGCCGAACACGGCGTGGGCGTCCACGCTCCACACCTTCTTGCCGCTCTTCGCCTCGACGCACACCACATGGCCAAGCCCGCCGACCAGATAGAGATGGCCGCCCACAAACGTCGGCGAGGTGCGCGCAAACTCGAAATTGGCCCCCCACTCCGGCGCGTACTCGGTCTGCCAGCGGATCGCGCCCGTCTTCGGTTCCAGCGCGAACAGCTGCCCCACGCGGTTCTTTTTATCGCCCGTGTTGCCGGTGATGTAGAGCGTCCCGTCCACCACGATCGGCTCGGAATACCCTTCGCCCGGGAGCTCCGTCTGCCACAGCCGCTGCGGTCCTCCTTCGGGCCACGACGCCAGCAGCTTCTCGTCCGAGACGATCAGATCGCGGTTGCTCCCGCGCCACTGCGTCCAGTCCCCGGCCCACACCTGCACAGACGCGCCCGCAACCGCCATCGCCGCCCACAAAATTCCGCGCATAGAGATCCCCTTTGCCGTCAAGAGACACAAGTTAACATGTCGGGTAGTGTATTGAATCTCCGTCCAGATACCAAGCCGAAATTCGGTGTTGTGGCCCGGCTCGCAGGTGTTCTAAAATAGAAGTGATGCGCGATTTTATCCCCATCTTGGCGCTTTTGGGCGCGGGTCTCGCAACGATGGACCTGCGCGCCGCGCCGGCCCCGGACCTGTCTCAGACAGTCGAGTTCCCGGAGCCCCTCATCCGCCTGTCGACAGACGGAAGGACGGACGTTTTCCTGGCGGGGTCCGATCCTGACGTCCAAACCGCCAAACCCGTGCTTCCGGTCAGCGGCCTGAGTGTCGACATCCCGTCCGGATTCACCGTCACCTCCGTCAATCTCACGCCGCACCGCGTCAGCGAGCTCCCGCTGGCCGCGCCGGTCCGTTGGGGCCAGCCCCCGCGCCTCGCCGACGAGCCCCCCCTGGCCGAGGTCCCTCCCGAC
>Ga0209066_10000702_pt1 | contig 47760 bp, 46 predicted proteins | sample All_14_2_FD_187198 | JGI IMG/M metagenome (GOLD analysis project Ga0209066, IMG submission 187198) | Freshwater microbial communities in response to fracking from Pennsylvania, USA - Allegheny Zone_MetaG_DW_15 (SPAdes) (version 2) ... | reverse complement strand
AAGCGTCGGCCAATTGAAGGATGATCCCATCATCAGCCTGCCCGCCGTGGCACGCTGATCAACCCGGCCAACGCCGGAAAGCGCGGCGAGCAATGCCGCCAGTTACACCACGCAATGGGACACCATCCTATTTCTATTTCCGGTCATGCGGCTATGAACCAACCTGATCGAAATCCGCTCTAAGCTCAATCGCAATGTTGAGAGGTAAAAATGGAATCTCCGAACCTGAACTCGCTTCCCGCCCCGCTAAACGAGGATGAATTCGAACTGTTTAGGCGGGGTGTGAGCGACGATCCAGCGACCGATGTCTGGGTCAATGCCGCAGGGGATTTCGCTTTCCTCAACCCGCATCCCTCGGTCGATTATAGCGCCTACAAGCCGCGCGTTAGCAACCATTCCTTGTCGCAATACAAGACGGGATTGATCCAGTCGCTCTATCGCCGACGCACCGAAAAGCTGCGGCCCTGGCTGAACGAGGCGGGCGCGATTCTGGAAGTCGGCGGTGGCGATGGCGCCTATCTCGAGTACTTGCGCGGGGTCCTGGTGCCGCATGCGGCATTCTCGATGGTCGAACCGGATCGCAATACGTTGGAAATCCGGCGGGCAAAGGCATGGCTTGACGACTACGTCGAGCTCGCCGAGGTGGAAGCTGTCGGCGCGCGCTTCGATATCGTCATGATGTTTCATGTCTTCGAGCATATCTCGCAGCCGCATCGCTTCTTGGCAGACGTAGCGCGCTGCCTGAGACCGGGCGGGCAGATGATCATCGAGGTGCCTTGCTTGCATGATCCGCTACTCGACCTCTTTTCTTGCGAAGCTTACAGTGCCTTCTATTTTCAAGGCCAACATCCCTTCGTCTACTCCATGGCGTCGCTGGAACGTGTGCTGCGCGTCGGGGGGTTCGTAGTCACCGGAATGGTGCCTTTCCAGCGCTACGGTTTGGAGAACCATTTGACGTGGCTTGCCTCCGGGAGGCCGGGCGGCGATCGGGAATTGGCCCATCTCTTGGCCGAAACAGAAGATGCTTATATAGCCGCGCTGGAGGCCCGGGGGCGTACCGACACCATTATAGCGGTCACTCAACCGAAAGAGGTGCTTTCAGCGTGATGGAAGATCTTCGTTTCCTCGCCGTCGTGCCCGCGCGCGGCGGCAGCAAGGGGATCCCGCTCAAGAATCTGCAGACAGTGGGTGGTGTTCCATTGGTCGCTCGGGTTGGAGCCGTGGTGCGGGCGCTGGACTGGATTGATCGCGCGGTTGTATCGACCGATCATGACGGGATCGCCGCCGTGGCGGAGGCGGTCGGCTTGGCGGCTCCGTTTCGCCGCCCAGAAAGCCTATCGGGCGACCGAATTGGCGATCTTGAGGTGCTCACGCACGCCCTGCAGGCTATGGAAGCATACGACAGCGTGCGCTACGATGTCGTCCTGATGCTGCAGCCGACATCTCCGCTGCGGACGCCCGCGCAGGTCGAGGCCTGTGCCCGAATGTTGGTTGATGGTGATTGGGATGCTGTCTGGACAGTGTCCGAGACCGATTCGAAAGCCCATCCGCTTAAGCAACTGACCAGGGTGGAGGACGGCCGTATGGACTACTACGACCCGCGCGCAGGCCAGATCATCGCCCGCCAGCAATTGCAACCGCTCTACCATCGCAACGGAATAGCCTATGCGATCACGCGCGACTGCCTGATCGGACAGAAGACGATCAAGGGCGGCAGGACCGGCGCACTGCTGATCGAAGGGCATCACGTTAGTATCGACACGCCCGAGGATCTGGAACTTGCCAACTGGTATCTGGCTCGCAGTGGCTTTTGTTGACCTGTTTAACGAGAGATTTAGGTTCGTGCAATCAGGCCAAATGCACTGTATTAGAGCATATGAATTTTCTATCATATTATGCTGGGTAAAATGGTTTGCATATGATGGTAACGTAAAATATAAAAACGAATTCTCGGAAGGTTCAGATAAGGTTTCAGAAAATATTGAAATATACGAAAAATGATTTGGCGGAGAATCGCAAGGAAATGGCGGAAATACTGTGCTTTCATAAGGGCGGACGAGAAGCTCGCAAGGCATTGGTGCGTGAAGGCAAAGCGCCCAGCGATTTCTTCTATGGTTTGCTTGAGCTGGAACGGCAAGGCTATAACATTCGTGAGATCGACACGACGCGACCCTACTCAGGACTGTCTGGCCGGTTCAGCCGCGCTATTGAGCTGGCGTTATCGCAGTATATGAAGCTCGGTATTCGTAGGCGGTTCGCACGCGAAATTGCGCCCGATTTAGCGGCTGCCCGTGTGGCACTCAGCTTCACCGATGGGTTCAGCCTTAGCCTGGGGTTGCTCAATGTTCGCGACTCGGGTCCGCGTCCCTTCTCAATAGGCGTTTTTCACGGGCTGTCGGATCTCCATTCTCGCGCGATGCCCGGCGCGCGCCATTTGTCGCGCGCCGTCATCCGTCGGGCACTTGCAGGGCTGGACCATGTCTCCTTGATGGGGGCAGCGGATCGGGAATTCGCATTGAAATTTTATGGCCTTGAACCTGAGCGCGTGAGTTTATTCGATTTCGGCGTCGACACTGGTTTTTGGCATCCTGCGTCTGAAGGTTCAGTGCCGGAGGTACCCAATTGGATCGTGTCCGTGGGATCAGATACGAAGCGGGACTACGAAACGCTGACACAGGTACAGACTTCAGTTCCGATTCGCATTTTGACGCGGCTCAAGGTGGCTCTGCCCCCAGGGGGCAACATCACGCGCATCGACGGAAGCTACTGGGAAGGTGGGATTTCGGACCAGGATGTGCGGGCGATGTATCACAAAGCCATGGCCGTTGTTGTTCCTTTGAAGGATGTATTTCAACCAACTGGCACCAGTGTCTCCTTGCAGGCTATGGCATGTGGCAAGCCGGTCATCCTCTCTCGCATCAAGGGGCTTTGGGCACCTTCCTTGCTGCGTGACGGGGAAAACTGCCTATTGGTGCCGCCTGGGGATCCGGTGGCAATCGAGAACGCTATCCAGCGGCTGTCGCGAGACAAAGAACTTCGCGAGCAGATCGGATGGAAAGCCCGACAGCTCGTCGAGACCCACTTCAGCGCTCTGGCCAGCGTAATGACAACCACACGCCTAATCGAGTTGGGACTTTCCAACACTCGCACCGGCTGATATGCCCAACACCGAACGGGACCCCCGAGGATCCGGGGATTTTAGGAGAAGCGATCGTGATGCACAATAATGGCTCTGCTTTGATCACGGGTGGCGCCGGCTTTCTTGGCAGCGCGGTGGCGAGGCAGCTTTTGGACGAGGGGCTGGAGATTGCCCTCTACGATTCGTTCGTCGTCTATGCCAAGCCAGACGGGCAGCAACCTCCTTTCGATTTCAGCGCGCGTTTGAAGCCGCTCCTGAAGCAGGTCAAGCTGATCCGAGGCAATACCTTGGACCGTGACTATCTTCGGCGGGCAATGCACGAGATTCGGCCTTCCGTGGTCATACATATGGCGGCGATGCCGCTCGCTGCGCTGGCCATCGAACACACGGAAGAGGCCTACCAGACAATTTGTACCAGCACCCATAACTTGCTGGAAATCATGAGGGATGTGGATTGGCCATGCCGGCTTCTCTATGTCTCCTCCAGCATGGTCTATGGCGACTTTCTGAACAATGAGGTGGAGGAGGATACGCACCCCACCAGCCCGAAAGACGTGTATGGCGCCTTCAAATTGGCCGGTGAGATCATTGCCAAGGCCTATTTGCGAAACTATGGGGTGGACGTAGTCATGGTTCGCCCATCGGCAGTCTATGGCCCATTTGACTCTAACTCCCGGGTTATCCGGAAATTCATCAATGCGGCCATGCAGGGGCAGCCCCTGACCATTGATGGCGACGGCAGCATGAAGATGGATTTCACATTCGTCGATGATACCGCCCGCGCAATTGCACTAGCGGCAATTACCCCTGGCGTGGCAGGCGAGATTTTCAATGTCACCCGCGGCGAAGGGCGTTCCCTGAAGGATTTGGCCGAGATCGTCATCTCGCATTTTCCTGGCACCGAGATCATCCATCGCCCAAAGCCGGCATATGTGCCCGAACGGGGTGCTTTGTCTGTCGAAAAGGCCCGTCGACTCCTCGGTTACATGCCAGCGGTGTCGCTGGAAGAGGGCGTCGGCCGATATGTCTCGCACTTGCGCGCCCATGCTTTCTGATGCACCCATGACTGCCACCGCCCGGGTCATCTTCGGCTGCGGCTCCCAGGCGCTTTATGTCATCGAAAATCTGGTGGCGGCGGGGAAACCGTCACCTGACGCCTGCGTTGATCTCGAAGAGGGCAAAATGGTGGGGCGGAAAGTGCTGGACGTGCCCATTTTGGGCCGGTCCGATGCACTTGAACGTTATAATCGCATAGGTGCGGAGGCTATCATTGCGCACGGCAATAACCGACTGAAGCTTGCCCTTGCGGCCGAGTTGGCGGAGTTGGGCTTTGCGTTCTTCAATGCCCTGCATCCCGCGGCTGTGATTTCGCCATTTGCGGCAATGGGGAAGGGATGCATCATCAACGCGGGCGCGACGATCCTCCCCCAGGCTCGGTTGGGGGATCATGTGGTGGTGCACTCAGGCGTGGTGGTCGAGCATGACTGCGTTCTGAATGACGCCGTGAACCTCGCGCCTGGTGTCGCGTTGGCCGGGCGTGTGGAGATCGGGCGCGGCAGCTACATCTACACCGGGGCCAGTGTGAGGCCAACGACGCGCATAGGCGCTTTCGCTACGGTTGGCGCGGGTGCCGTCGTCATCGCCGAGGTGTTGGAAGGACAGGTCGTCGTCGGGGTGCCCGCGCGGCCAATGCGTGAACCGGAGAACCAGAAATGACCATTCCCTTCATGCGTCTGGACCGCCAGTTCGCCGATCTTCGAGAGGAAATAATGCTGGCCATTATGCCGGTTCTCGAAAGTGGTGCCGCGCTGCAAAGTCCCCCCGTGCAGGCCCTCGAATGCGCGCTGTCATCGCTGGTGCAGACACGCCATGCCGCCGCCGTTTCGAATGGCACCGATGCGCTGGCGTTGGGTATCATGGCGTTGGACCTGCCTGCAGGGTCGCGAATCGCCGTGACGTCCATGAGTTTCGTCGCCTCGGCATCCGCAATCCTTCGATGTGGTCACGAGCCGGTCTTTGTAGATGTCGATCCCGCAACCATGATGATGGACACAGGGGCGACATTGGAGTTGGTCCAAGCGAACGCGGTCGATGCGGTGATGGTGGTACATCTCTATGGTCAGCTCATGGACCTGGATGTGCTTGGTGCCGCATGCGCCGAACGCGACATTCCAATCATTGAAGACGGCGCCCAAGCCCTCGGCGCACTCCGCCATGGTCGCCCGATGGGGCGGCACGGTCGTGTAACATGCCTATCCTTCGATCCGACAAAGGTGATCGGCGCCTACGGCTCGGGTGGTGCCGTGCTGACCGATGACGCAGACATTGATCGGAAGGTCCGGCTGCTGCGATATCACGGCCATGCTGGCAATCAGGAATATCCGAAACTGGGCTTCAACCATCAGATCGACGCGATACAGGCCGCAATCCTGCTTGCCAAGCTGCCCCACTTGGATGCTTGGGCCGACCGGCGGCGCCAAATCGCTGTAGCCTACGATGCGACATTAGCCGACATCGGCTTGTCACCGGTTCGGCGTATAGATAACGGGACGCATAACTTCCATAAGTATGTTTTTTGGGCCAGCGATCGCGAAGAGGTTCAGACTCGCCTTTCCGCAAGCGGGGTTCAAACCAAGGTCCAGTATCCCGTCCCTCTGCATCGGCAGGCCATGTTTTCCCAGGACATCACGTTGCCGAAGGCTGAAGAGGCCGCTCGGCATATCCTGTCGTTGCCGATCTATGCGGAGCTGACCGATGGCGAGGTGGAAGCCGTCTGCGACGCGCTGCGGGCCGCGGGATAGTTCGAATGGCACCGGTCTTGGATCGTCCGATCGTTTTCGCGACACCTTATTATCCGCCCTTCGGTGCAGGCGGGGCGGAATACACAACGTCAATCCATGCCCGCCTTCTTGTTCAGGCGGGCCATCGCGTCGTGGTGTATACACCGAATTATGGAGCGCCAGAGTGCGAGACGCGTGATGGCGTAGAAGTACGACGCTACCCGCTGGGCGTCCAACTCGCTCTCGGTCAGCAGGTTCCCGCCTCGGTTCTCTATGGCTTTGCTCACGCCAGGGCGCTGGCCCGGCTGATACACTCTGATTTCGTGGAGCGCGCCCCACTCTTGATCCACGCGCAGCACGCCTATTCCGCCATTGGTGTCAGCGCTGCCGCCAAGGTTCTGTCTGTTCCGTTTGTTGCGCACTGCCGTGACACAACCATGTTGTGTAGCCACGGGGCTGTTTGCTTGATGGAATCTGGTATCAGCCGAACGCCAGCGACCTGCGGGCCGGTGCAGCACGGCTGCTGCGCCGCGACCCGCGCACGCCCAAAGGATGCATCAAGCGGGCTAAGAGCAGCGGCAGCGGTGCATTCCATTCTGCCATATTGGCATTTCCAGCGCAGGCGTCGAGCCTACCGTTCCGCAGCAAGGGTGGCCTTCGCGTCAGCAGGGTTGGCGGACCTGCATCGTGGGCTTGTGGATTTTCCGGCACCTGATCTATTCCACGTAGTTTATGCCGCTGCGGAAATCCCAGTCAGCCCCAGTACGATTGCTCCCCCCGACGCTGTCGTGGCCCTTCGCGCCAAGGAGGTACCGATCATCTTGCATGTTGGCAAGCTGTCGCGCGGCAAGGGCGCGGACATTCTGGCTGAGGCTCATCGACTACTTCTCCAAACGCACCCGAACGCCCAACTCGTCCTGGCGGGCGTCGAACATGACGACTGGGGCTTCGACGAGGCGAATACCCATTTTCTTGGCTTCGTCGCGCGCGAGCGCATCGAGCCCCTTTATCGGGCGGCAGATGTCGTGTGTGCCCCGGCGAGCTGGCCAGAGCCTCTGGGCTGGTCATCCCTGGATGCGGGACGGTATGGCCGGCCAATCGTCGCAACCGCCGTGGGCGGTGTGCCGGAGGCGGTGGAAGATCGGGTAAACGGTCTGCTGGTTCCTCCGCGCCAGCCGACATCGCTGGCCAAAGCGCTGGGGTGGATACTCGACAACCCAGTTGAGGCGCAGGCAATGGGCGCCAGAGGCTTGCAGAAAATTGCCAATACGTTCGGCCCAGAGGCAGTTGGTCGGCAGTTGCAGGCGCTATATGCAGGTTTGTGGTAAGTAGCGATCATGCGCAAGGACTTCATGGCCGAAGCTGCCCTGCATGACGAGGATGAGACCGCCTTTGTCGAGCGCTATTGGACCGAGGTATGGGTGCGCGAGGGCGGGCCGAAGGGCAAGATCGACGCCATTCCGAAGAAGGAAGAGTTCCGCATCATGCGGCCCTATCTGGATGCCTTGCCAAAAGGCGCGTTGATCGTTGACGGAGGCTGCGGGCTGGGCGACTGGGTGCTGGCGCTGGCGCGGCAGGGCTTCGACGCCCTGGGGCTGGATATCAGCCGGGCGACGGTGGCACAGTTGCAGGCGCGCTTTCCCGAAGCACGCTTTCAGGTCGCGGATATTCGCGGCACCGGGCTTCCGTCCGACAGCGTTGACGCCTATTTCTCCTGGGGCGTGTTCGAGCATTTCGAAGCAGGACCCAGTGCTTGCATTGCGGAAACCTATCGCATCCTGAAGCCCGGCGGCGTCGCCTTCATTTCCACGCCGATGGACAATCTGCGCCAGGCCGTGCTCGGCAGCTTCCGTCGCCCGCGCGCCGAGGACGGGCAGGCGCGGCGTTTCTATCAGTATCGCTTCACCCGCGCCGAACTGGCGGCTGAACTGGCGCGCGGCGGGTTCGAGATTCTGCAGGCCCGCCCGATCCACAAACGCCAAGGCGTGCTGCGTATGCTGCACCATGAATTCGGCCTGCCCTATCACTGGTTCTTCACGCGTGGGCTTGCGGCCGCGCTGGCCCTGGTTCTTCCAGGCGCCGTGATCGGGCATATGGTGATGTGCATTGTCCAGAAGCCTGCCGGACATGTCTGAGCCAGTAGAGATCAGCGGCGATGTCAGACTGTCGTCCGGCGAGCGTGTGCGATATCTGCTGCGCAATCTGTGCCGCAATCTGGGTTGGGCCGCACCGCTGGGCTCAGCGCCTCGTTTCACCGCGCCGCGCCATCCTGCAACGCCTGGCACGGCCTCGCCGGGGCGGGCTCTGACGGAAGCCTGGGTCCGGCAACGGCTGCCGCGTCTGCTTGATCCTGCAAATCCGGTCTCGATCCTGGAGATCGGTTGCGGCAGCGGGCGCATGGCTCGGATGCTGGCCGAACTTGGCTATCATGGTCGGTATTGCGGGGTGGATATAGGCGAGCGTTTCGATGCCACCGCAGTGGAGGGGATGGAAACGCGGTTCATCCAGACTGACATTCATCGCTTCGACCCTGGCGAGGAACGCTTCGATCTCATTCTCTCGGTTTCGGCGCTGGAGCACATTCCATCCGACCGGGTGCTGCTGGACAAGCTGCCGGGCTGGCTTGCGCGGGAGGGGCTTGAGGTACATATCGTGCCGGGCGGTTGGGGTCTCCTGGTCTATCTTTGGCACGGTTTTCGTCAGTATCCGCTGGCACGGATCGCCAAGGTCTTTCGCGGACGGGAGGAGGCGGTGGAGCCGCTGGGTGGGTTCTTCTCCTTCCTGCTGCACTTCCTGTTCATTACGCTGGGAGAATTGCTGCTGCCGCTCAGACTGCGCAAGCGTGCCGGCAGGGTATATACAGGCCTGCTCGACCTAGCCCTGAAGTTCGATCAATTCCTGCCATGGACCCCGGTCATGCATGTGATGCGCCGTCGCGGACCCACGGGTGCCAGGTCGTGAACGCTCAGCGTACCGCCCTGATTTTTGGGGTATCCGGCCAGGACGGCGCCTATCTGGCCCGGCTGCTGCTGAACAAGGGCTATCTTGTGCATGGTACGTCCCGGGATGCGGAGATGGCTGGTTTTGCGGGACTTGCCGCCTTGGGCATCCGCGAGCGGGTTATCGTGCATTCCGCTGCACTGGCCGATTTTCGCAGCGTGCTGCAGGTCGTGGAGCGCGTGGGGCCGGACGAGATTTACAATCTGGCCGGCCAAAGTTCGGTCGGTCTGTCCTTCCAGCAGCCGGCCGAAACCTTGGAAAGCGTTGCCATGGGAACGCTGACCGTACTGGAAGTGCTGCGCGAACTGGGTGGGAACGTCCGGTTCTACAATGCCGGATCATCGGAGTGTTTCGGCGACACCAATGGCAATGCCGCCGATGAAGAAACAGCCTTTCGCCCCCGCAGCCCCTATGGCGTCGCCAAGGCGGCGGCCCATTGGCAGGTGGCGAATTATCGTGAATCCTATGGGCTCTTCGCCTGTTCCGGCATTCTGTTCAACCATGAATCGCCTCTCAGGCCGACACGGTTCGTCACCGCAAAAATCGCCTCTGCTGCGGCCCGGATTGCACTGGGTGCGTCGGAACGGCTGGCTCTTGGCGACCTGTCCATCCGGCGGGACTGGGGCTGGGCGGAAGATTATGTGGATGCGATGTGGCGTATGCTGCAGCAGCCCGCCCCGCGTGACTATGTCGTGGCGACCGGAGAGCCAAGCAGCCTGGAAACTTTCGTGGCGGAGGCCTTCGCGGCCCTGAATCTGGATTGGCGCCAGCATGTCGATCATGACCGCGCGTTGATCAGGCCATCCGATATCCGTCTGGGCTATGGCGATGCCACACGTGCAGAACGGGATATGGGTTGGAAGGCATCTGTTCGCATGCCTGAGGTGGCCCGGCGTCTTGCCCTGGCCGCGCGCGACAGGCTGACCACGGCTGGAGGAGGGCGATGAGCCTGCGCGATGCAATGCGCCCCTGGAAGGGGCGTTTGACCGCGGCTCCTTGGCGGACGGTTGCTGCGCTGGGGCTCTGGCGGGGAGAGGGGCCACCGGTCCAGTTCGTGGTGGAAAAGGCCGATTGGGCCATTCGCTGGGTAGGCGAACATATCCGCGACGAGGCCAATGCGATCCGCCCCGATACGGTGGGCGTGATGGACGAGCCCTGGCGCCTGGCCAACCGTGTCGTGCATTTCGGGTCGCAATATATGTGGCTGATGTGGCGCGATCACCTGCCGCGCGGGAACAGCTATGTCACCAGCTTCTTTCACGGCAAGCCGGAGGACGGCCCCGACGTGGCCCGCCATATCGATGCTTTCCTGGCCTCCGTGCCGAGCTTGGCCCGGATTGTCACCGGTGCGGGCATCATCGAACGACGCCTTCTGGACTGGGGTGTGCCGCGCGACAAATTGGTGCGTATTCCCATTGGCACCGATACCCGGCTTTTCCGTCCGCCAACCCCGCAGGAACGCATTGCCGCGCGGGCTGCTTTCGGACTGGAAGACGACATGCTGGTCGTCGGGTCCTTTCAGAAGGACGGCCAGGGCTGGGGCGACGGCATGGAACCCAAGCCGATCAAGGGGCCGGATATCCTTGTCGACGCGTTGGTGGAGCTTTCCCGTCATCGCAGGGTGACGGCGTTCCTGACGGGTCCTGCGCGCGGCTTTGTCAAGCAGGGCCTGGAGCGTGCGGGGATTCCTTATATCCATCGCTATGTGAAGGATCAGGCCGATCTTGTATCCTTCTATCACGCCCTCGATCTTTACCTCGTCACCTCGCGCGAGGAGGGAGGGCCGATGGGGCTGATGGAAAGCATGGCAAGCGGGGTTCCGGTGACTTCCACCGCCGTCGGCATGGCGCCGGATTTGATTCGGCCGGGTATTACCGGCGCGATGGTCGAGGAGCAGTCCGGTCGCGTGGTCGCCAATGCAGCCCTTGCACTTCTGGCCCAGGCGGATGGCTTGGCCCTGCGCCAAGCCGCGCGCGCGGCAGTGGCGATGGCGGACTGGGCCGTGGTCGGTCGCCGCCATCTGCAGGAGGTCTATCTGCCCCTGATGGAGAGGCGTGGGTGAGTGCAACGCAGCGCGACCCGGTCCTGAAATCGCTTCTGCGGAAGGCCTTGCGCGCGACGTTGCTGCTGCAAGCAGCGGCCTCCATGCCAAGCGCCGGTGGCCGCGGGACTGTGCCGCGCGTCTACTATGGAGGCGCAAGACCGGGCAATGTTGGCGGCCCCCTGGTCAAGGTGAAACGGTTGCAGGAATATTTCCCGCAACATCGCTGGACCTACAATACCGTCTATTTGTTGTCGAATGCGCCTTACCTGCCGCGTCTGGCACTGGCCCTTATGAAGGCGCGCGGCATTCCCATGGTACTGAACCAGAACGGTGTATTCTATCCCGGCTGGTATGCGGGCGACTGGCGGCACCAGAATGCGATCATGGGCGAGGCCTATCATCTCGCCGACTATGTCTTCTGGCAGAGTGAGTTCTGTCGGCGGGCGGCCAACCGCTTTCTGGGCGAGCGATCCGGGCCGGGAGAGGTGCTATTCAATGCGTTGGATGTGCAGCGCTTCACGCCTGCCCCGGTACGGCGCGAAGGCGGTTCGATACGCTTCCTGCTGACGGGCAAGATCGGCGTCCATCTGGCCTATCGCCTTGAATCCACCATTGCGGGGCTGGCGCATGCGCGCAAGGCGGGGCTGGATGCCAATCTGACAGTTTCCGGCTGGGTCGCGCGGGAGGCGCAGGCGGCTGCCCGCGCAAAGGCGAGAACGCTTGGTCTGCCAGATGAATTTCTGACATTCACGGGTGCGTATACCCAGGAACAGGCGCCGGAAATCTATCGTTCGGCAGACATATATATGATGACCAAGTATCTCGATCCCTGTCCCAATACCGTGCTTGAAGCGATGGCCTGCGGCTTGCCGATCGTATATTCCGCCAGCGGCGGCGTGCCGGAACTTGTCGGCCCCGACGCAGGAATTGGTATTGGCGTTCCGGAAGAGTGGGATCGCATCCACGAACCTGATCCTGCCGCGCTGGGGGATGCCATGCTGGCAGCGGCCACGGCGCGCGGTCCCATGGGCCAGGCGGCCAGGGCGCGAGCGGAGCAGTGGTTCGATATTCGTCAATGGACTGGCCGACATCAGGCGGTGTTTGAGGCCTTGCTGGAGCAACGCAGCCGATGAAACGCTTTCTTCTTGCGATCGCCGATCTTCTGTCGACCTTGTGGCGACTGCTGCCCTTGGGACTGCGTCGGCGCCTGTTCATGGGCTTGTTCGTACTGGAATCGCGTGGAGACTCGGCTGAGGGGCTGCGTCGCCTGCTGGGGCTTGAGGATGCGCTCGAACTGGTCACCAATGAGCGTGCCATGGCCTATGGCAGGGCCGAGCATCCGAAACATCGACTGACCGACTACCATGGATTTTTCATCGGACGAATTGCCGATGGGGAGCGGGTGCTGGATGTTGGCTGCGGCTATGGCGCGGTCGCTCGATCCATTGCCAGGGCCCGTCCCGCCGCCAGGGTGACGGGGCTGGACATGGACAAGGGCCGGCTGGCGCAGGCCCGCGCCTCCGACAATCCGCCCAACCTGGCCTTCCTGGAAGGCGATGCGACCAGGACCCTTCCGGGTGACGGCTTTGACGTGGTCGTCCTGTCCAACGTGCTGGAACATATTGCAGAGCGCGTCCCCTTCCTGAAGGCCGTGTTGGCAAGCGTGTCGCCCAAGCGAATCTTGATACGGGTTCCGCTGTTCGAGCGCGATTGGCGCATGGGGCTGCGTCGCGAGCTGGCCGTGGATTTCCGCTCCGATCCCGATCACAAGATCGAGTATACCTTGGCGGAGTTCCGCTCGGAGATTGATCAGGCAGGGCTGGAGCCGGTCGAAATCCTGACCATGTGGGGCGAAATCTGGGCGGAATGCCGCCCAGTTGAACAGGGTTCATGATGGATTCGCCTGCGCGCATTTCCATTGTCATCCCCTGCTACAATAGCGGCGAGACCCTGCCGCAGACGCTGGAGTCCGTTCGGGCACAAACTCTGCCGCCCATGGAGGTGGTTGTTGTCGACGACGGCTCCACCGACCCTGCGACGATAGCGCTGTTGGATGGGCTGCGGGACATCACCCTGGTACGCAAGCCTAATGGTGGCCTTCCATCGGCGCGCAATGCGGGATTTGCCGCGGCTCATGGGGATTACATTCTGCCGCTGGATTCCGATGATTGGCTGGAGCCGGAATTTCTGGAGAAGGTCAGCGCCGCTTTGTTTGGCCAGCAGGAGGCGTCTTTCGCATTCGCCCTTGCGCGGTTGGAGGGGGAGGCGAGCGGTATCCTCTGGAAGAACTATAATTTCTTCGAGCAGCTTTTCTTCAATCAGCTTCCTTATTGCCTGCTGCTTCCCAAGCGGTTGTGGGAAGAGGTCGGCGGTTATGATGAAAGCATGCGGAAAGGCTATGAGGACTGGGATTTCAATATTCGTCTTGGGGCCCGGGGCTATTTCGGAATCGTGGTGCGGGAACCCCTGTTCCATTATCGGGTCCGCTCCACCGGCATGCTGCAGGCGACATCCTCCAGACTGCACGGGCGGCTTTGGGCGGAAATCCAGGCGCGCAATCCGCAGCTCTACAGTCTGGGCAGTCTGCTGAAGACTTGGCGGCAATGGCGTCATTGCCCATCAAGCTACCCCTTGCTGCCCTATTTCGGCTGGCTTCTGTTGCATCGAATGCTGCCGCATGCGGCATTTCAGGGGTGCTTTCGCTGGCTTTTGCGTCGGTCCCAGTCGCGCAGGGAAACGGCCAGATCAACGGCCGGCGGCGGAACCCGTACCCCGGGCACGCCATAGGGCAGCATCCCGAACAATGGTATGCAGGTCGCTATGAGCGGGTGACCATCCCAGCTCCGCCCGGGCTTTATCAATGGCGGCAACCAACACCGGGCTGTCGCCTGCGCGCCGCGGTCCGGTATGATGAGGGACGGCACGCCCCAGCACGGCTTCCACGGCGCGGAGCACTTGCAGGACCGATGCGCCCTCTCCAGATCCCAGATTGTAGGCAGTGAAGCTGCCCGGAGCATCTTTAGGCCTTTCCATCATCCGTCGCAGCGCGAGGATATGGGCGGTAACGAGATCATCCACATGAATATAGTCCCGCACCGCCGTCCCATCCGGTGTTGGATAGTCGGTACCGAAGACGCTCAGCGGCCCGCGCCTACCCAGGGCCGCATCAATGGCCAGAGGAATGAGGTGGGTTTCCGGGTCGTGGCTTTCGCCGATCTCACCCTCGGGATCGCCGCCGGCGGCATTGAAATAGCGTAGCGCCGTGGCCTGCATGCCATGGGCGCGGGCACAATCGGCAAGGGCAGCCTCGGCGGCTCTTTTTGTTTGACCGTACGGATTGTCAGGCGCTAGCGGAGCTGTTTCCGACAGGGAGCCTTCCACGGGGCTCGATCCATAGACCGCAGCGGTGGACGACAAGACGATGTGTCGCATGCCGGCCTTTCGCATGGCCGCCAGCACGCTGAGCGTGCCGCCTACATTATTTGTCCAATAGGTGAGGGGATCGCTCACTGATTCCGCTACGGAAATACTGGCGGCGAAATGTAGCGCGCCGACCGGCCGCCAACGCGCCAGAACGGCATCCAGAAAGCCTGAGTCCTGAATGCGTCCAACCTCCAGCGGTCCCCAGCGCACCGCTTCGCGTTGGCCGGACGACAGATCGTCCAGGCAGATGGGAAGAAACCCATCGCCGGCCAGCGCTTTGCAAGCATGCGCGCCGATATATCCCGCACCGCCGGTTACCAGGATGGTCGGCGATGTGCTCATGCGCAGGCCCGCAGAACCTGGGCCGGGAGCTTGACCCGAACGTCTCCACCCAATATGCGCATCAGCACATGGGCTCGCGAGGCCCCGGCCATCCCCTCATAAATACCGACCTGATGCAGGAATGGTCCTGCCTCGATGGCAACATTGTCACCGGGTTTGAATGGGGTCTGCTTCGGCAGTTCGATCAACCCGTTCGTCCCTTGGCGGTCCAACAGAGCTTCGACGATGCCGACCGGTAGAGCGCTGGGGCGTGGGCCGAATTGCACAAAGCCCACTACGCCGAAAGTACCGTTCACTGATCGCCAGGGGGCGGCATCCAGGTCCAATTCGACGAAGAGATAACGCGGAAACAAGGGCGCGCGCCCCACGCCACTCCGCGTGGCGGCAATGCGCGGGCACCAGGCACGGAAGCCCTGGCGCTCCAGATTGGCTTCGGCCACGGATTCCGAGGCGGGTTTGGTGAACACCGCATACCAACGCATCATCGTTATGCCCCACCTTGATCGGTATCCGTCCGACGATGTGAAATGCGTAGCAGATCCACTACCAGGACATGATCAGCCCCGATTCGCTCCACCCAATAGTCATGGGTGGCTTGCGGCGCCGTCATATCCGTAATCAGCACGGCGTCAAATCGGCTGGCTTCCAGAGGTGCGGGCAGAATCTCGATTCCCGCGATCCGCTGGCCTGCCCTGCCAGCGTCGACAATCGCGACGATCTCGCAGGCGGAATCATGCATGGCCAGTATGGAGATTTCGGCAAGCTCGCTGGCACCCGCCAGGACGAGCCGGTTCAGTTGCCGCGCTGAGGCCCGTTGCAGGACGGCCTCCGTCTGTTCCCGAGCGCGCCGGAAGAAGCTGAGTGACGCGGCCAGATATTCGCCGGTCAGCCTGGCCTTTTCTGAAAAACCTTGTGGCGTCAGATAGTAGGCATAACGGTTCGCAGGCACCTGCTGAACCTTGACCCAGCCTTTGCGGACACAGCGCTTGAGATAGGCGTTGGCCAGCCCAAGGGCGATTCCCAACTCTCCTGCCAGGCTGCGTTGGGAATGCGCGCTGTTTGCCTCTATAGCGGACAAGACGCCAAGCGTTACGGCGATTTCGCCAGTATCGCCGCGTTGCTCTTCCAAAGGATTTGCGTTGGTGCGCATGTTCATGGTGTGAACACTAAGCCGTTCATGCCGTGAACGTCAAGCGCGTCGCTCAATGAAAGCCAAGCAGCATCGGGTGCTGTCAATACAGGTCGTGCAGTGCAAGTCTCCCGGTAACCAGATACCAGACCATGCCAAGGAACTCCTGACTGATGGCGGAAAGAAGGGCGATCCCGCGATTGCCGGGCAGGAAATCACTGGTTTGGAAGCCAGGTTCCACTGCGGGAGGTGCGACGGGGTTCAGTCCGGCAGCGCGCAGGCAGGCGGCGAAGCGCGGCAGGTGCAAATTGTTCGTGACCGCGATCACCTCTCGGATGTTGAGCTGGGCCAACAGCCCTGCCGCCTCCATCGCATTCGTGCAGCTATCCGGCGATTGGGTTCCCAGCAATAGCCGCTCCCCGGCAACCCAACCCAGGGCCGCAGCCGTGGCTTCCGCTTCGGATATTGACAGCCCGCCCGGCTTACCCCCTACGATCAACAACGGGAGGTCTCCGCCGTCGGCGATGCGTTTACCGGCAAGGGCTCGTTCGACGCTCTCCTCCCCAGGCCAGGTCCGTCCGTCCGGCATCACCTTTGCCCCTGCCGTTGGCACGATCACCGCCATGGTTCCAGGGGCTGGCTGCTCCCGAAGAATCGGCACGGTCGTCAACGGCAAGTTCCAGATGATGCGGCTGGTTGCCGGCGCTTGCAGAATAAACAAAATGAAGACAAGGGTCATCATCTTGCTGCGGTGCGGCTTCCCCAGCCAGATCAAGCACATGGCCGATAGCAGGATCAGTATGGAGAACGGTGGCAGCAGCAGGTCGAGAAGGAAGGCCTTCATGCGGTGGTCGGCTCCGGGAAAGGTGGGGAAATTCCGCGTTCACATTGACAGCCATGCACGCGTCAGTCTAAGCGAAAAGAACCGGAGCTTTCGTCGCAGGCAGAGCAATTCATGGCATTTTCGCCCACCATCGCCGTCATCGGCCTCGGCTATGTCGGCCTGCCGCTTGCGGTGGGGCTGGCGAAGTCCTTCCCTGTCATCGGGTTCGACATCAATGCCAAGCGCGTGGCCGAACTGAAAGCGGGCCATGACCGCACGCAGGAGATTTCCGGCGATCGCCTGAAGGCGTCCAGCCTGGTGGTGACAGCTGATGTGGCGGCGATTCAGGCCAAGGATATCTATATCGTTACCGTGCCGACGCCGGTCGGGCCGGATAATCTGCCCGATCTGGGCGCGGTGCGTGCCGCCAGCCGCACCGTCGCCAAGGCCATGCGCCAGGGCGCCATCGTGGTCTATGAAAGCACGGTCTATCCGGGCGTGACGGAAGACATATGCGGCCCGATCCTGGAAGCGGAATCCGGGCTGAAGCGCGGGGTGGACTTCTTCCTGGGCTATTCGCCGGAACGCATCAATCCGGGCGACACAGTGCATACCGTCGACAAGATCACCAAGGTGGTTTCGGCTGAGAATGCCGAGGTCGGGGACAAACTCCTGACCATCTATGGCGCGGTCAATGGCGGCAATGTCTTTCTGGCCCGCGACATCCGCACGGCCGAAGCCGCCAAGGTGATCGAGAACGCCCAGCGCGACATCAACATCGCCTTCATGAACGAGATCGCGGCCATCTTCGGCAAGATGGGGCTGTCGGTCTATGACGTGCTGGACGCCGCCGGCACCAAATGGAATTTCCTGCCCTTCACGCCGGGTTTCGTGGGCGGGCACTGCATCGGTGTGGACCCCTATTATCTGGCCCATGCCGCCCAGGCTATCGGGGTGGAGCCGCATGTCATCCTGGCCGGACGGCGCATCAATGATGCCATGGCGCCGGAAACGGCCGACCGGATCGCGGATCTTCTGGCCGGGCCGTCGCGGGTGCTGGTGCTGGGCGTGACCTTCAAGGAAAACGTGCCCGATATCCGCAATTCCAAGGTGTTCGACCTGATCGGTCAGCTGCGCAGTCGCGGCCATGAGGTCGCGGCTTTCGATCCGGCCGCCGATCCAGAAGAAACGGCCCATGAATATGGCGAAACCCTGCTGGCCGAACCCGGCACGGGCTGGGACGCGGTGGTGCTGGCCGTGCCGCATGCCGATTTCGCCGCGCTGGAGCTGTCGGGGCTGCTGAAGCAGGGCGGGCTGGTAGCCGATGTGAAGGGCCTGCTGCGCAAGGCGGAACGCCCCTCCGGCCTGCGCTATTGGACATTGTGAGATCGTGATGGCCGATGCCGGAAAGCTGGCCCAGCGTGTCACGCTGGTGGTGGTCTGCCATAATTCCGGTCTGGTGATCGAAAACCTGCTGCGCTCCATCCCCCAGGGGCTACCGCTGATCTGTGTCGACAATGCCTGCAGGGACGATACGATCGCGCTGATCCGGCAATATCGGCCGGATGCCACCATCCTGCACAATGCGACGGGGCAGGGCTATGCCCGGGCCGCCAATCGCGGCCTGCGCGCGGTTGAGACCGAGTTCGCCCTGCTGGCCAATCCCGATACGGTGCTGAGTGCCGAGGCCATTGCCGCCATGCTGGCCGCGGCCGACCAATTCCCGGAGGCGGCCATCATCGGCCCCGTCCATCGCGACGGCAAAGGCCATGTCGAACCCAGCCATGACGTGGCGTTGTGGGATCGGCGCGGCCGGGGCAAGCGCGGTGCGGAACCGGTGCCGGAGGGGCCGCTCTGCGCCGAATTCATCTCCGGCGCCGTCACCTTCCTGCGGATGGCGATGGGCCGGGCCATCGGCTTCTATGACGAGGATGTCTTCTTGTATTACGAGGACGACGATTTCTGCCTGCGCCTGCGCCAGGCCGGCCATTTGCTGATCGTCGACCCTGCGGCGGTGGTGGTGCATCTGGGTGGCGGATCGGTGCGCCCGTCGAAGGGCTATGCCTGGGAGAAATTCTGGCATCTGGGCTGGTCGCGCATCCATTTCGAAGCCAAGCATCGCGGGCACGCCGCAGCCTTCAGAACCGGGGTGATTCTGGCCGCGCGTTACTTTACAAAGGCGCTCGCCGCCTCGCTGGTCTTGCATCGCAAGAAGGCCGGGCGCGACTGGGCCCGCTGCGCCGGCACGCTTGCCGCGCTCAGGGGCGTCAAGGCGCATGATTATGCCGCGCGGGCTTCCGCGCGCGGGTGATACCAAAGCGGGATGGAGGTGATCATCACGCTTTGGCCAAGCCCGAGCGGCGTTTGAGCAGACTCCAGACGGGATCGGTCGCAGACCGGACCCGTTGGAACAGGTAGAGGTCAAAGGGGATTGCCATGAAGGCCGTGATCCTGGCAGGCGGGCTGGGCAGCCGGTTGAGCGAGGAAACCTCGCTGAAGCCGAAGCCGATGGTGGAAATCGGCGGGCGCCCCATGCTGTGGCATATCATGAAGATCTATGCCGCCCATGGCATCACCGACTTCATCATCTGCCTGGGCTATAAGGGCTATGTGGTGAAGGAGTATTTTGCCAATTACTTCCTGCACCATGCCGATGTGACCGTCGATCTGGCGACGAACGCGCTGGAATTCCACCAGGCCAAGGCCGAACCCTGGCGCGTTACCATGATCGATACCGGCGCGGACACCATGACCGGCGGGCGCGTGCGCCGTATTGCGCCCTATCTTGCCCCAGACGAACCCTTCCTGCTGACCTATGGCGACGGGGTGGGCAATATCGATGTCACCGCATCCATCGCTTTCCACAAGGCGGAGGGCCGGGACTGCACCATGACGGTGGTATCCCCGCCCGGCCGGTTCGGTGCCACCATGCTGGACGGCGACCGGGTCGCGGCCTTCGTGGAAAAGCCGCTGGGCGACGGGGCACGGATCAATGCGGGTTATTTCGTCTGCCAGCCCTCGGTCATCGACCGCATCGCCGACGATGCGACGATCTGGGAACAGGAACCGCTGAAGACACTGGCGAGTGACGGGCAGCTTTCCGCCTTCCGCCATGACGGGTTCTGGCAGCCCATGGATACGCTGCGCGAGAAAACCCAGCTGGAAGAGCTCTGGTCCAGCGGCCGGGCACCCTGGAAGATCTGGCAGGATTGATGGGAATGGGATCGCCCTCACCCGCCTCGCCCTTGGGCCCGGCACCCTCTCCCGCAAGCGGGCGAGGGTTCAGCTACTATGACCCTCTCCACCCATTGGGGGGAGAGGGTAGGGTGAGGGGGGCCGTCCAATGACCTCCGCATTGACCGAATTCTACCGGGGCAAGCGCATCCTGCTGACCGGCCATACCGGTTTCAAGGGCTCCTGGCTCGGTCTCTGGCTGACCGGCATGGGGGCCGAGGTGCATGGACTAGCCTTGGACCCGGAAACCGAGCCCAATGCGCATGGGCTGCTGCGGGTGCCCTATGCCTCCGACCTGCGCCAGGATCTGCGTGATGCCGACGGCGTTGCCCGGGCGGTCGCCGCTATCGATCCGCAGCTGGTCTTCCATCTGGCGGCCCAGCCGCTGGTGCGCCGGGCCTATCGCGATCCGCTGGAAAGCTTCGGCACCAATGTGATGGGCACCGCCAATCTGCTGCAGGCTTTGCGGAACTGCCCGGCGTTGCAGGCGGTGCTGGGGGTGACCAGCGACAAGGCCTATGACAATGACGCCTATGACGCGCCGAGGGACCTCGTCTTCGCCGAGACCGACCGGCTGGGCGGACGCGACCCCTACAGCGCGTCCAAGGGCGCGCAGGAAATCGTGATCCGCAGCTTTGCGGAAAGCTATTTCGCCAAATCCGGCGTCCGGGTTGCCACCGCCAGGGCCGGCAATGTGATCGGCGGCGGCGATTGGGCGGAAGACCGCCTGATGACGGATGCGATGGCAGCCCTTCTGGCAGGCAAGCCGATTCCGATACGCAATCCGTTGATGACCCGGCCCTGGCAGCATGTGCTGGAACCGCTGGCGGGCTATCTCTTGCTGCTGCATGCCCTGGCGGAAGGACGCTTCGCCGGCGAGGCGATGAATTTCGGCCCCGACGAATCCCATAGCGTCCAGACCGTGGCCGACCGGCTCTGTTCCCTGTGGGGCCACGGCGCGTCTTGGGCGCAGGTTGGTGACCAGGGGCCGAAGGAAGCCAAGACGCTGGCCCTGACCTCCGCCCTGGCCAAGGCGGTACTGGGCTGGAAGCCCTGCCTCGACCTCGACGCTACGCTCGGCCTTGTGGCGGATTGGTACAAGGCCTGGGCCAAGGGCGTGGATATGGGCGCGTTCAGTGCCGCGCAGATCGAGGCTTACGCCGCAAGGATGGATGCATGACCGATACACCCTGCTGCCGTGCCTGCGGGACGGAACTGTCGATCAGCCTGGTCGATCTGGGCGCCACGCCGCTGGCCAATTCCTATGTCGATCCGGCCAAGGCGGATCGTCCCGATCCGGCTTATCCGCTGCATGTGCGGGTCTGCCCCAACTGCTTCCTGGCGCAGGTGGAAGATGCCGTGCCGCCGGATGCGATCTTTTCCGATTATGCCTATTTCTCCAGCTATTCGCCAAGCTGGGTCGCCCATGCCAAGGCCTATTGCCAGGACGCAGCCCAGCGCTTCGGCCTGACCAAGGACAGTTTCGTGGTCGAGGTGGCATCGAATGACGGCTATCTGCTGCGACATTTCGTCGGCATGGGCGTGCCGGTGCTGGGGGTGGAACCGGCCGCCAATGTGGCGGAGGTGGCCCGGGCGGCGGGCGTTGTCACCGAAACCGCCTTCTTCGGAAGGGCAACGGCCGAAAGGCTGGCGGCCAGCCATGGCAAGGCCGATCTGACGGCCGCCAACAATGTGCTGGCCCATGTGCCGGACATCAACGATTTCGTGGCGGGCTTTGCTGCCATCCTGAAGCCCAACGGGGTGGCCAGTTTCGAATTTCCGCATCTTCTGCGCCTGATGGCGCAATGCCAGTTCGACACGGTCTATCACGAGCATTTCTCCTATCTGTCGCTCTTGGCGGTGGAGCGGATCTTCGCCAGCCAGGGGCTGCGTGTCTTTGATGTGGAGGAACTGCCCACCCATGGCGGGTCGCTGCGCGTCTGGGCCTGTCTGGCCGATGCGCCGCGCCTGGACGGCCCGGGCCTGGTGCATGTGCGCCGGATGGAGGAGGAAGCCCGTCTGAACCAGCGGGCGAGTTATGAGGGGTTCCAGCCGAGGGTGGAGCAGATCCGGACCGATCTGAACGCCTTCCTGGCTTGGGCCAAAGGCCGTGGTGCCAGTGTCGCCGCCTATGGCGCGGCGGCCAAGGGCAACACCCTGCTGAATTTCTGCGGCGTGACGGCCCAGGATATCGCCTTCGTGGTCGATGCCAATCCGCATAAGCAGGGCAAGCTGCTGCCCGGCAGCCGTATCCCCATCCTGGCCCCGGATGCGCTGAAGGATCGCAAGCCCGATTACGTGCTGGTTCTACCCTGGAACCTGATGGCGGAGATCACGAGCACCATATCCTATATCGGCGATTGGGGCGGGCGCTTCCTGCGCGCCATTCCGAAGCTGGAGGTGATGGAGTAATGCAGATCCGGCCGCTCTCCATCCCCGGCATGGCCGTGTTGGACAGCGAGCGGCGGGGCGATGCGCGCGGCTGGTTCCAGCGCGCCTATTGCGGGGCCAGCCTGGAGGAGGCCGGGCTGCCTTTTCCGATCCTGCAGGCCAATCTGTCCTTCAATGCAGAGGCGTTTACGCTGCGCGGGCTGCATTATCAGGCAAGCCCCCTGACCGATCCCAAGATCGTGCGGGCGGTGCGCGGGCGCTGTTTCGATGTGGCGGTGGATATTCGCCCTGATTCCCCCATGCGGGGGCGCTGGGAGGCGGTGGAGCTGTCGGCGGAAAACGGGCTGGCCGTCTTGATCCCTGGCGGCTGCGCGCATGGCTTCCTGACATTGGAGCCCGATACGGAGCTGCTTTATCTGATGGGTGAGGAATATCGCGCCGATCTGGCGCGCGGCCTGCGCTGGGATGACCCGGCCTTCGCCATATCCTGGCCGGACAGGCCTGCCGTGATCAACGAGCGCGACGCCGCCTATCCCGACTGGACCGGGTGGGCGCCGTGATGCGGGTGGTCGTGACCGGGGCCTCCGGTTTCATCGGCCGGCCGGTGGCGGAAGCGCTGCTGGCGCGCGGGGCCACGGTGCTGGCCCTGGGCCGGTCCGACCCACACATGCGGGGGGTGGAATTCCTGCCCTGCGATCTGCTGTCGGATGATCCCGCCGCGGCCCTGGTACAGGCGCGGGCGCAGATTCTGGTGCACTGCGCCTGGGACACCACCCATGGCGCCTTCTGGACCAGCCCGGCCAATCGGGACTGGTTGGCGGCCACGCTGCGCCTGGCCGAAGCCTTTCGCGCGGGTGGCGGCAGGCGCTTTGTCGGCATCGGCTCCTGCGCGGAATATGACTGGACCTGCTTGCCATCCGATGGCGTGGTGGCGGAAGCTGCGCCCTGCAACCCCGCCACGCCCTATGGACAGGCCAAGCTGGAAGCCTTCCGCCAGCTTTGCGCATTGGATGGGCTGGCGCTGGCCTGGGCCAGGCTGTTCCTGCTGCATGGGCCGGGGGAAAAGGCGGGGCGGCTGGTTCCTTCCGTGCTGGATGCGCTGCGGAAGGGGGAACCCGCAAAGATCGCCTCCGGCCGGCCGGTGCGCGATTTCATGACGATAGAGGAAGCGGGGCAGGCGATCGCTGCCCTGGCGTTAAGCCAGGTGGACGGGGCGGTGAATATCGGGTCCGGCCGGCCGCAATCGATTCTGGAATTCGTGATGCAGATTGCCACGGAATTCGGCCGGCCCGATCTGGTGGCGGCGGGCGCGCTGCCTGACCGGCCGGATGACCCGCCGGCGCTGCTGCCCGACCTTGCCCGCCTCAGGCGGGAGGTGGGGTTTGGCGGTCATCCGCGGGCCCGCTCGTGATCACCTGAGCCGCAAAGGCGCCGATTAACAGCCAGAACAGGCGCTGATAGGCGATTTCGTGGCCCAACCCGAACAGGCCGAAGACCAGACAGATACCCAGCAGGCCCATGTGATAGGGTGAAAGGCAGCGGCGTCGGATCGCGCGCCACAGTTTCGCGCGGGTTTGCCAGAGCAGATAGCAGGGCAGGCTGAGGACGACGGCAAAGCCCACCAATCCGAACTCCGCCAGAATCCAGATGGGTGTCGAATGAATGACGAGGGGAGCTCCATTAAAGCCCAGATTCTGCCGAATTGCGGCACCAAGCCCGCTGCCGAAGATCGGACTGGAAAGCCATAGATCCCAACCCAATCGGAGGCTGGTTAGCCGTTCATCGAAGGCGCCAGCATGGAGCGGCTCCACGGAGCGTACGATAATGTTCTTGAGTTGAGGCTCAATATCAAACCACCACCCAAATTCTAGCGGGATCGCGGGTATAAAGCTCAGTGTCGAGTAGCCCGCGAGCGCAATAACGATGGACACGACAATGGCTATCACCATCCGTCGACGACCTAAGGCAGCGCAAAGCAAAAGAATGAGGGTTACGCCCAGGCCAAGCTTTGATCCGGTTTGCCATAGCCCGACTAGCATGACGGCGCATATTCCGAAGAGGCCCCAAATTGAGCCAACACGTCGCCAGATCGGCAGATATGCCAGAAATACTGTCAATACCAACATAAGCTGCAATGCGAAGGTGTTTCGGTTACCCGAATACCCGGAAAGGCCATCCAAATACAAACGCATGCTAAAACCGGCAGAGGCGACCAGATCAGAGAACATTGAGATGCAGATGACAGCCGCCGCTGACACCACCAAGGTCCCGGTCAGAACACGCCTGCCATGGGCACCGAACTGCGATGTAACAAGGGCGCCGCAGGCAACATAGCCCAGGATGACCAACCAGCCGAACAGGCGGTTCGACAAGGCCCAGGGTGTTACGCCGAATTGCAACACACCGTTCAGAAACCCGAGCAGGAGAACAAGTGTGATGCCGCCCAGCCAGAGCCAGACAGGCCTGGGCAAGGTCATGGGAAGCCTGTGCTGGAACAGGAAATAGGCAGCGATGGCGGCCAGTGCGGAAAGGGCAATGGGGTCGGCCAGATTCACGGTGACGGCATTGCCCGATATCTCCAGGCGAATCTGGAAGAACAGCAGGATGGCCGCGCCAAGCCCGCAAAGGATCGCCAGAATCCGGTTCATCTCTCGATCCGATATGCCCGGACTTGTCTGTGTCTGTTTCCGTGCAAAGCGCATTGCGCCTTCGGAGTCCAGCGCTCCCTGGGTCCGGTCGAACTTGCCAAACAGCGCATAAGGCGTGGCAGCTAGCACGGCGACGGTCGAGCAAAGCCCGACAAGCACGGAGGCGGCAACGGCTTCATGGGGCGAGGCGCCAAGCTGGCCAAACACCGCGATGGAGGCCAGTTCCCGAACCCCCCAGCCATTGACGCTGATCGGCAGAGAAGCCGCAAAACTGACCACGGCCGCGCCTGCCAGCAGTTGCAGCGGTGATGCATCGGTTCCAAGCGCAAGGAAAGCCAAGACATAGGTCGATGTCATAAGGCCTTGCACGCCCAGTGTAATCGCGAGCACTTCCGTAAACCGCATCAGTTCGCGCCACCGCAACAGGCCCCGGATCAGGCGCCGCTCCTGAACCGATATTGCGTGGAAAAAAACCAGCAACGCTGCCACGATGATCGCCAGGGACATCGGTACCAGCGGCAACCCTGCGGTAATGGCCGAGAGGTACTTTCCTTCAAACAGATACAGGCCGCCGATCATGGCCAAGGCCCCGCCTAGCAGGACCTGCACGACCCGCTCATAGCCAGCCAGGATGGTCAGCAACGAAGGGTTCACGCCATGACGCTGCAATACCAGTTGCCGGCCCAGGACCGAACCGATCAGGCTGATTAATACCAGTGATGATGCCAGTCCACTGATGGTGGCCCTGAGCGAGGTTCGAAACAACTGTGGCGCCGAGAAATGGTCCAACATGCGGTGAAGCCGCCAGGCAACGCCACCAATGCTGAATGCCACCAGTAAAAGAATACCGAGAAACCAGGACGGCGATACGGAGCTGAAGGCTTCAAAAAAAGACCGTGGGTCAATCGTCCCGGCAAGAATGCCGATGAGGAGGGCTGAGTTGCACACAAGCAACAAGCGCTTCCATGGAAAGCGCCTCATGACATCGTGCCCGGACGGACGAACATGCCTGATGGAGCTACCATGGTATGCTCCGGGATGAATTCATCGTCTTCCCGTCGGATCGGCAGATTCTGTCCGGTGCGCATGGCGAGGTCATCATCGCACCAATGATCAGCCAGAGAAGACGCTGAAATCCTACATCATGCGCAAGACTGAACAGGAAAAAGACCAGTCCGATGATCAAAGGAAAGCCACAACGCGCTGTTGTGTCGAGCAGATTCCGCCGACCCGAAAAACCGGCTCTTACAAGCCCGAGCGTCATCCTGCCCGCATAGTAGCATGGCACCCCGAGCACCACAGCGGCGCCCAACGTGCCCAGCTCCGCAAAAAGCCAGACGATGGTGGAATGGATGACAATCGGTTCAGCGTCTATATTTCTGGACGCCTGTATTCCCGCCCCCAGCCCCGCGCCCAACACAGGATGGGCCAACCACATCTGAAATCCACTTTGAATTGAGGCCCAGCGCTGCGTCAAGGACGATGGCACGATGTCAAAACCGGGAACCATGCGCGGTTGTGAGCCATCAAAGGATTGTCCGAGCGACAGGCCGGTTGTGGCTCTCAGCACGCCGAAAACGAAGCTGAGGATGTGGTCAAATAGAAAATGCCCTGCCAACCACAGTAATCCACCCCCGACAAAAGCCATGATCACGTATTGGCGTCTGTCCGATCTTATGATGAACAGGAACAACAGTACGATCAAGTAGGTTATCAGGCCGGTCAGGGACCCCGTTTGCAGAATGCCGAACGACAGCAGAACGACGGCGACCTTCGCGAAACGGTGGGAGGTGATTGGCAATCTGTACCCCCATGCCAGGAACCCGGCCAGAACGATATTCAACTGGAAGGCCAGAGCATTGCGGTTTGCGGAAAACCCTTCGAAGCGGTATGGTGGTATCCAGTCGATGATGCGCGCGGTTCCAAGGAAGCGAGTGAAACTGTGCACCACGACCACGATCACGGCGATGGCGAGCAGCGTCTGGATGAGCCGGATTCTACCCCCTACTCCGAACTGGGTCGTCAGCATGGCGCCACAGGCGACATAGCCCAGGATGACCAACCATCCGAACAGGCGGTTCGACAACGCCCAGGGTGTTACGCCGAACTGCAACACACCATTCAGAAACCCGATCAGGAGAACAAGTGTGATGCCGCCCAGCCAAAGCCAGACAGGCCTGGGCAAGGTCATGGGAAGCCTGTGCTGGAACAGGAAATAGGCAGCGATGGCGGCCAGTGCGGACAGGGCAATGGGGTCGGCCAGATTCACGGTGACTGCATTGCCCGATATCTCCAGGCGAATCTGGAAGAACAGCAGGATGGCCGCGCCAAGCCCACAAAGGATCGCCAGGATGCGATCCATCTCCTGTTCGGTAGTGCCTCCTTGGTTTGCCTTCTGCGCCGCGGGGGCGCTTGACGCGGCGTCGTCTCCGCGCCTGCCGCGTGTATTGTCAAACAGGGCATAAGGCGTAGCAACCAGAATGGCGCCGGTTGAGCAAAGCCCCACCAGAACGGAAGCGGAAACCGCCACATCCGGAGAGGCACCCAACTGGCCAAAAACCGCGATGGCGGCAAGCTCCCGGACACCCCAGCCATTGATGCTGATCGGCAGAGAAGCCGCAAAACTGACCGCAGCGGCGCCGGCCAGCAATTGCGGGATCGGTGCATCCACACCCAAAGCCAGAAAAGCCAGGACATAGGTAGAGATGGCAAAGGCCTGGGCACAGAGTGTTATTCCCGAAATCGTGCCGACGCGCGCAATGTTGTGTGGGGAGGCGACTTTGGAAATCAACCTGATTTCCTCCCCCTTCTTCGCCAAAACCAGAGTGAGAGCGACTGCCAGCATGATGGCTAGGGCAACCTGCCATGGAGGTATCGTCGTGTACCCGAAATCCTCCCAGATACTGGAGCCGAATATGAAAATGCTGCCAATTACTGCCAGGCTGCCGCCGATCAACAGCAGAACGACACGCTCGTAGCCGGTCAGAATGGTGATAAGGGCAGGGCTGATGCCTTGCCTTTGCAATACCAACTGGCGCCCCAGGATCGAGCCCAGAATGCTGATCACAAACAGCGAAGATGCGAGGCCGCTGACATTGGCCCGGAACGCTATCTTAAAGCCCTGCGGGGCGCCGAAATGCCATAGCAGCCTGTCAAGACGCCAGGAAACACAGAGCAGATTCCCGACCAGCAGCAGCATTATCCCAAACAGCCATGGCCAGGGTAAGGCTACTATAGTGCTCGCGAGAATTCGGACGTCGATATACGTTATTACATAAAACGCGAGCGACACTGAGACCAGTGCGGATAAAATCTTGCCTGATAACAGATGCATGTCTGGCACTTCTTGGCGCGGAAACACGTGGTCAATATACGAACTCTTCGCATGAAGCAGGGGGGACGGCAATACGCCTGCTATGGCCCCAAATCGAAGATCTGTTCGCCAAGAGTCAACAAGCTGACACTGAGGAGATAGGTGTCGTTTCGACCGCTGACCTCTGGGTTGTTGTTGTAGAAGCTGCGCCGGAAGGAAAGCTGTACGATGGTGCACTCATCGCCATAGGACAGTACGGCCTGCATGTCGCGCGTCTCGCCCTCGTTCAGATCATGCTGAATGGTGAATCCGCCCTTGAACGCGTCGCTGAATTGATAGCCGAGGCCTGTGGTCATGTATTCCGTATGACCGGTCGCAAGGTTCCCATTGAAATCGTCATCGGCGAACACATAGGAGACCGATCCATTGAACCCACTTTGCGACACGCTCGCATTGATGCTGCGATAGCGGGTGTCATATTCGGTCAGGTTGTTGACCGCGGTCTGATAGCCGATCGAATATTTCCCCGCCCAGTCCAGATTGGCGCCCAGCACGACGTCGGAGAAGCCTTTGTCCACGCCGGTCAGAGCCTTGAATTCCCGATCCTCGTTCGGGCGATAGAACTGACCGATATTCAGGCCCGCACCCAGCGGCCCGGTCTGTGCCATATAATCCAGGCCGTAGCCCACGCGCGCGCCGGGCTCCACCACATCGGTGCCGCCCAGCATGTCATGCGCAGTCACGGAACCCAGACCGACCTCATAATCGATGAAATCCTCGTTCCGCTTGTTCAGGCGTTCCCTGGTACTGGGCGCGACGCGGCCGATGATCTTGGGCGTGATGGTTTCCGTGACCGTGCCGTCATAACGAACCCAGGGCATCTGTGCTGCCAATGACATGGCCGGGTGCACCCGGCCATCCGTCTCGTCGTCCTGGCTGAAACCAGCCGCGGTTTCTCGCTCCGTTACGAACAGATCGGTCTGCACATCCGCCCGTGCCGTGCCGACAATGCCCAGACCGAGATCGGAATTGACCTCATAACCCGGTGTGGCGGAAAGGCGCTGCGTATCGGCGCCATTCGGCCGGTTGATCATGGCGCTCCAGGCGGCAACGTCGAAACGGCCATAGCGGCTGTCGGGCGTTGCGCCGTCGAAATAGAATTCCAGCGGGATGTCAGGCCCGATGCCGGATGTACTCGACGAGCCCAGTTCATCATAGGCACGGCTCTGCGCCAGGAAATAGCTGCGGTCGCGAAAGCCTTCCAGACGTGCCTCATTCCGGATCACGCGCTCACCACTATATCCGAACAGCGGATAGGTCAGCAGATAGGTGCGGTCCGTTGCCTTGATGAACTCCCCGGAAGCGCGCCAGGTCTCGTCCAGATGCGCGACGCCTTCCAGATCGACATGGCCTCGGAATTTGCTGTTCTGCCGATCATAGGCCAGGTTCTGCTCTAGATCGCCGAAGGAGGTGTTGGCCCGCAATTCCCCGAAATCGAAGGCCTGACGATATTCGCCCGACATGATCGCGCGGCCTTCTTCCCCGAAGATCGGATTGACGGTCAGATCCTTGCTGTCATCAATGGCCCAGAAATAGGATGGGCGCACGAAAAACCCCAGCCCGTCATTGCTGCCGGCGGATGGAATCAGGAAACCCGATTTGCGGGTCACCGTATTGTCGTAATGCCCGAAATAGGGCGAATACAGCACCGGGACCCCCATGATATCCAGCGTCACATGGCGGTATTCCACCCATTGTTCCGTCTGATCATGCGTCACCTGCCGAGCGCGCAGCTGCCAGAAGGGCTCCGCATCGGGATTGTCCTTGCAGACATCGCACAGCGTATAGACCGCGCGCGACAGATCGGTGCGATTGCCATTGCTGCGCCGGCCGGTATCGGCGGCGATGCGCGCGGTGCCCTGCATCCGGTAGCGGATTTCGCGGATCACGCCCGACTTCATGTCGGAAGTCAGCTCGGCATATTCCGTGAAGAATACGGTACCATCCGGCTCGTGCAGGATCACATTGCCTGAGGCCGAAACGGTATCGGTGCGCTGGTTATAGGTCAGCGTGTCGGCCTGCAGATAGCGATCTTCGGCCGCAACCTGCACATTGCCGCGCGCCACCACGACACCGAGGTCACGGTCATTGATGATCTCATCGGCAGTGAAAAGCAGTTCGGACGGGTTTTCCGTCAACGATTGCGCTTGCGCCGGAGCCTGCTGCGCAAGGACCTCCTGTGGCAGCAAAAATGCCCAGGTTGCAACGCCAGCCAACAGCGCCTGTCGCAACCAGGTGGCACGACCGCTGCATTTCTTGTCTTCTGACTTTACTTTCGTAACCACGCTGCCGCCCATGCTTTCCAGTTCTTGGAAAAGACAAGGCAAGCAATAACCCAGGAAAAAACGCACAGCAACAGAAAGTCACAGACTTTCCGTAGCTTGCTTAGGATTCCTCATAACCTGTGTCGATTCGCTCACACGCGCAATATGGTATTTGCCGGGGGCAGCGGGCGGGTTGCCTACCAGATGTCGCGTATGCCCACCCTTCCAGTCGAAAGATACCAGGCCAGCCCGACCTGGCTGTTGGCGAGATCCTCCAGCATACGCAGCCCGGCATTGCCCGGCACCCAGATGGGCGGTTCCGGGTTCTTGCGCATGGCTATCTGTGCGGCGCTCCAGGCCAGGGGTCGCAGCCCGACATGGCGCAGGCAGGCCATGAACCGCACCAGATGGGACCGATGCGTCACCGCGACCACATCGACGATACCCTGGGGTCGCAGCATGTCGGCCAGTTCCCGCGCGTTCTCGCAGGTATCACGCCCCACTTCTCCAAGCTGGGCCTGCTCTTCGCCCCAGCCCAGCGCATCGGCCAGGATAAGGGCTTCGGCGATCGGCAGGTCGCCCGGCCGGCCACCGCTGACCAAGAGGGGTACCTGCATTCGTGTCGCGAGCCATTGGCCGGTCACGGCCCGGACGATCGCTTCATGCGTCGGCCAATAGCGCTCACCCGCCAGCAGGGTCGCACCTGCGGTCGGGACCACGACGGCATAGCGTCCTTCGGGCGGGGCATCCGGGTCGAAGCGGGGCTGCACGGCAAGCAATGCGGAACCCAAGCCCGTTGAGATGGCGGGGGTCGCCAGGGCAAGGAAGGCCAGCCAGCACAGCGCCAGACGCAAACGCCGATCGCGGCGGCACCACCATAGAGAAAGCGCGATGGCGATCAGGATCAGTCCAAAGGGCGGCAGCAGCAGATCCAGGATCAGTTCGCGCAGCATTAGAGCATGCTGCCATTAAATCGAATCAATTCTGTTTCTCGATTGGCGAGATGAGCCTGTGCGTAAACCGGGTGCGGAGCGATGTGGGGCATCGCGCAAGACCGGTTTGCCGCAGGGCATCCGCCAATCGGAAACCCCCAAACCGGAAAAGAGGGGGGACGGGCTGTTCCGCCCGATTTCTGCGTTGCTCGTCCTTGAATATGCTTCGGCATGTCCTTCGTCCTCGCGTCTGGAACTCGGGCGGAACTGCTCCGTCAGAATGGTTCAATTTAATGGCAGCATGCTCTTAGTCACTCCCAGCCCAGTTCCCGGCGCAGCGCATCCAGGCTGCGTCCGTTTTCCCGCCAATCGCGGATGGTAGCGCTCTGATCGCGCTTGGCGAAACGCCTGCCCTGCGCGTCCAGGACCAGCCGGTGATGATGATATTCCGGCTCCGGCAGGCCCAGCAGAACCTGGAGTACCCGCTGCACATGACAGGCCGGCAACAGATCTTCCCCCCGCGTCACCAGCGAGACGCCCTGCAGCGCGTCATCGGCCACCACGGCGAGATGATAGGAAACCGGCGCATCCTTGCGGGACAGCACGATGTCCCCCCCGGCCAGCGGGTCGACCGGCAGGGTGCCGCGCCCCCGGTCGGTGAAGGTCAGATCCCCCACCAGCCTAGCGGCCTTCCGGGCATTCAGGCGGATCGCATAGGGCTCGCCCGCCTCGATCCGGCGGTTTGCTTCCGCCGGGGGAATATCCTTGTCCGGGCTGAAGAAAGCCGGTCCATCCGGCCCGTTGGGGGCGTTCAGATCATGATCCACCAGGGCCGCGATGGATTTGCGCGTCTGGAAACAGGGGAAGGCAACGCCGCCCTCTTCCAGCACATGCACCAGTTCGCCATAGACGTCGAAATGATCGGACTGGCGGCGCACCGGCTGTTGCCATTGCAGGCCCAGCCAGGCGAGGTCTTCCAGAATCGCCGCCTCGAACTCAGGCTTCGCGCGGCCGCGGTCGATATCCTCTATCCGCAGCAGGAAACGCCCGCCATTGCGTTCCGCCTCCCGCGCCGCGAACCAGGCGGAATGGGCATGACCGAGATGCAGCAGGCCCGTGGGGGAGGGCGCGAAGCGGGTCACGATCTGCATGAAGGCGTTTGGTCCTGTAAAGGTTCGGAATCCGTGCCGGAGGCTTTCGTAGACTCTAGTAATTGTGCCAAGTGTTACAGGGAAGTGATATTTTGGGCGCTCCAAATACGACATGTTGTGCGTCCTTGCGGAAAGGGATAGTCTCCGCGCCGCGTAAGGTTTCGACCCTGATTCGCTTGAACGGGGAGTCCAGATGCAAGCGGCGTATGATTGCCCGGCCCTGGTTTTGAACGCGGACTTTCGCCCGCTATCCTATTTCCCACTGTCCTTGTGGGATTGGCAGGAGGCGGTGAAGGCCGTGATCGCTGAACGCGTGACCGTGATCGCCGAATATGAACGCGCGGTGCGCTCGCCCAGCTTCGAGATGCGCCTGCCTTCGGTGATCGCGCTGAAGGATTATGTGGCCCCCGCGCCACGGCCGGCCTTCACCCGTTTCAATGTCTTCCTGCGTGATCGGTTTACCTGCGCCTATTGCTTCGCGCGGCCGCATTCGCATGAGCTGACCTTCGACCATGTCATCCCGCGCGCCCAGGGCGGCGGGACGAGCTGGGAGAACGTGATCACCGCCTGTTCGCCCTGCAATCTGCGCAAGGGCGGGCGGACACCCAGGCAGGCTGGCATGCAGCTGGGCTGGCGGCCCTATCGTCCCGGCACCTGGGAGCTGCAGGAAAACGGCCGGGCCTTCCCGCCTAATTTCCTGCACAAAAGCTGGACCGATTATCTGTACTGGGATACGGAGCTGGAGTTCTGATCTGATACCAAGCTGTGGTGAGCTGGGTTCATCGCTGCTTGGTAAGGCCCGCGCGGCGCTTGAGCGAAACCCGCACCTGATCGGTCGCAGACCGAGCAGGTTGGTATGATAGCCCTCCGGAAGATGTCGGCATGTTCAAATCCATCCGCCGTTGGCTGAAAGCCCGTCGCCGGAAACGGCTGGAGCGGCTGCCCGCCCATGTAAGGCTGGGGCGTCACAGCTATGGCCTGCTGGGCAATATGCTGGCCGGCTCCTCGCCCGACGCCCCTCTGATCGTGGGGAATTTCTGTTCGATCGGGCCGGAAGTGCTGTTCTTCGGCAAGGCCGACCACCCGACCAATCTGGTCTCGACTTTCCCATTCCAGGCAAAAATCTGGGATCGTGACGGGGTCAATCGCGATGCGATCAGCAAGGGCGGCATCACGCTTGGGCACGATGTCTGGATCGGGGCGCGGGCGATCATCCTGTCGGGGGTGCACATCGGCGATGGCGCCATTGTCGCGGCCGGCGCCGTGGTGACCCGCGATGTCGCGTCCTACACCATCGTGGGCGGCAATCCGGCCCGGGCCATCCGCCAGCGTTTCGCGCCGGATATCGTGGCGGCCTTGCTGCGCATCCGCTGGTGGGATTGGGATGACGAAACCCTGCACGCCCGCCGGAATGCGCTCTACGGACCGGTCGAGGACTTTGCGCGCACTTACGATCCCGGAACGGATTGATCCGAAACGCGGTATGCGTGCTTGATCGCGGCCCGCGATCTTGCCACTCTCCATCGGTTCAAATTCGCAGTCGTCGGAGCCGGGCGGTTCCAAGCGCCCGGCCTTTCCAGGGGAGAGAAACATGATCCGTCTTCGTACCGGCCTGCCGGCCGCATTGGGCGCGCTTGCGCTGGTGCTGGCCGCCGGCCAAGCTTCGGCCGAAACCCGCGTCACCTATAAATCCGCCAAGGCCGGCACCTCCTACTACCAGATGGGTGTGGAAGTGGCCGAGGCGGTGCAGCGCGCCGCCGGTGGGGCGATTGCCGTCACCATCGAGGAAAGCCAGGGTTCGGTGCAGAATGTGATGGAAGCGGCCATGCGCCCGGGCGCCTTCATCTTCACCACCCCGCCCGATCTGGTGACGGCCGCCCAGGCCGGCACTGGTGCCTTCAAGGACAAGGGCAATCCCAAATTCGCGGAAATCCGTGCCCTGTTCCCGCTGCCGGCGCTCAGCATGCATTTCGTTGCCCGGGGCGATCTGAAGGCCAAGCACCTGTCCGATCTGGAAGGCCGCTCGCTGTTGCTCGGCAAGGGCTCGTTCGGCGCCACGGAAGGCGAGAAATATCTCAAGCTCTTCGGGCTGGACGGCAAGATCAGGATCGCCGATGCCGAACTGTCCAATGCCGTCGCCGCCCTGAAGAATGGCCAGATCGATGCCTTCGTCACGGCCGGCTCCTGGCCGGCCCCCAATGTGATCGAAGCGGCCGCCAGCATGGATGTCTCCCTGCTCTCGCTGACGGATGAGGAGGTAAGCAAGACCGGCCGCGCACGGCTGGAAATCCCGGCCGGGGTCTATAAGGGCCAGAGCACTCCCATCGTCACCACCGCTTTGCAGGTGATTGCCTTCTCCACCACCCAGATGGACGAAGACACGGCCCATGCCGTCGTGAAGGCCTTCTGGGAGCAGAAAGAGACCATGGCCCAGATCAGCCCCTGGTGGCAGGGCGTGGATAAGGAGGCCATCGGCTCCGTCCGGGCGAAATTCCACCCGGGCGCCTTGCGTTATTATCGGGAGGCGGGCTATCCGGTCACCGAAGAGCAGCGATGATATTCGGTTCGGAAAGGCTGATGTGATGATCCACGGCTCAGGGCGGCCCGGCAGGGCATGATGCAGCGTCTGTTCTGGCCCGCCCTGGGCGCGGTTACCATCGTCTTTCATCTCTGGCTGGTCTTCTCCGGCCTGGTGCCCAATCTGGTCAGTCGGCCGCTGCATATGGCGCTGGCTTTGCCCTGGATGCTGGTCTTCGTGGCCGAGCCAGGCTGGCAGCGTCGCAGCGGCCTGCTGCTGGCGGTGATCGGGGTCGGCATCTGTGCCTGGATCGCCTGGAATGCCGGGCCGATTTCCGACCAGTATGGCTTTCTGGTCGGGTCCTGGCAGATCGCCGTGGCGGTGGGCCTTTTGGCGGTAACGCTGGAAACGGCCAGACGGGCGATCGGCTGGCCGCTGCCTTTGGTGGCGGCGCTGTCGCTGGCCTATCTGCTCTGGGGCCAGAATATCCCCGGCCGTTTCGGTCATGGCGGGGTGCCGGTGGAAAGTGCCTTGGGCACGCTGGTGATCGCCGAAGGCGGGCTGTGGGGTAGCCTGACCGCCGTGTCGGTGGGCATCGTCGCGATTTTCGTGATCTTCGGCGCCATCCTGAATGCGGGCGAGGCAGGCCAGGGCTTCATGAATGTGGCCGCCGCCGCAGCGGGGCGGCTGCGCGGCGGGGCGGCGAAAGTTTCCGTTCTATCCTCCGCCCTGTTCGGCTCGATCTCCGGCTCGGCCTCGGCCAATGTCGCCTCGACCGGGGCGGTGACCCTGCCTGCCATGACCCGGCTGGGCTATCCGAAATCCCTGGCCGGCGCGGTGGAGGCGGTGGCCTCTTCCGGCGGGCAGATCATGCCACCCCTGATGGGGGCCGGCGCCTTCGTGATGGTGGAGCTGACGGGCACGCCTTACGATTCCATCGTGATGGCGGCGCTATTGCCCGCGATCCTGTATTTCGCGGCGGTCTGGATCGGGGTCGATGCCTTTTCGCTGCGCTATGCCATGCCTGCCCTGCCGAAGGCGGATCGCCCGCCCTTGCGGGTGGTGGCCGTCACCTCCGCCTTTTTCCTGGTGCCGTTCGCCATCCTGATCTGGGGCATGTTCGTGGCGGGCTATACCCCGCAATATGCGGCCTGCCTGTCGATGATCGCCGGGGCCTTGCTGCTGCTGATCGATGCGCGGCTGACATTCGATGCCAGGCGCCTGCTGGCCAGGATCGAGGATGTCTGCCTGAATTCCGGGCGGCAGGTCGCCATGATCGCCTCCATCATCCTCTGCGCTTCCATCGTGGTTGGCGTGCTGGGCATCACCGGGCTGGGGGTCAAGATCACCTCCGCCATTCTGGCCGGGGCGGGCGGCGCGCTCTGGCCCGCGCTGCTCTTGACGGCGCTGGCCTGCCTGATCCTGGGGATGGAGGTGCCGACGACGGCGGCCTATGTGATTTGCGTTTCCGTCGCGGGGCCGGCCCTGATGCAGCTGGGTCTGGCCCCGCTGCAGGCCCATCTGTTCGTGTTCTGGTTCGCGCTTCTGTCCACCATCACGCCGCCGGTCTGCGGGGCGGTGTTCATCGCGGCGGGCATGCTGAATGAAAACTGGCTGAAGGTCGCGATGAAAGCGATGGCGCTGGGCATCGGGCTCTATGTCATTCCGCTCGGCATGATCGCCAATCCCGATGTCATCGCGCTGGCGACCGTTCCGGGCCTGGCGCTGTTGGCGGCGCTGAAGATCGTGGTCGGGCTGGCGGCTTTGTCCTTCGGGGCGATTGCGCCCTGGAACCCGCTCCTGCGCGTGGGTCTATTCGCTGCCGGGCTGGTGGTGGTGCTGGTCTGACCCCATCGGGTCCGTTATATTAGCCCGGTTAGCTAGGGCCTGCGGGCAAATAGGGTTTGGAGCGTGGTTTGAGCACAAATCATCCAGTTTCAGGAGCGGAAGCGCAGGAAGGGTGGCTCCCTTTCAAGCTTCCGCGACGCCAAAATGGGTGATTTGCGCCAAACCCCTTCCGGGGCGCGGTGGATTTGGGTCCTGAATGTGTCGGGCCGGGCTTGTGGAGAACCACTCCACCGCACCCGTCCCTCCTGTTCAGGACCAAAATCCGATACGCGCCACGCCCGAAACCTAGTTGTCCACAGGCCCTGGACACCGGACTGGGAGGGCGGAGCCGTGAAGGTCAATATGCATGAGGCGAAGAGCCGCCTTTCGGAGCTGGGCCAGCATGTGCATGCCGGGGAACGGGTGATCATCGCCCGGGCGGGTGAACCCTGGCTGGAACTGGTGCCGTATCGGTCGGTCCAGGCAGAACGCCGGCCGGGTGCTTTCAAGGACCGTATCCGAATTGCCGAGGATTTCGACGCCCCCCTGCCGGAGTTTGAGCGGTTGTTCATGGGTGAGGGGGCGTGAAAGGCTATCTGCTCGACACCCATGCGCTGATCTGGTGGTGGACCGATCATCCCCGATTGGGGCCAAAGGCGCGCGCCGTATTGCAGGACCCGGCCAACACCTTGTTTCTGAGTTCCGTATCGGTCTGGGAAATCGCGGTTAAACGCAAGGCCGGCCGACTGGAACTGGCGGGGTCGCTGGCGGAATTGGCCGCCGATCCGGATTTCCGGCCTTTGCCCATCACATCGAAGCATGCGGCGCTGGTGGAAACCCTGCCCGATCTGCACCGGGACCCGTTTGACCGGATGCTGATTGCGCAGGCCAAATGCGATGATCTGGTTCTGGTCAGCTCCGATCGGGCGGTGCAGGCCTATCCGGTCGATCTGTTGCCTGCCGGGAATTGACCCCGGCCGCCGAAGCATCGCACAACCATCGCTAACAAGGGCAAAGCCCATGGATGGATAGGGAAGGAGACGCGGAATGTACGCAATCACCGATACGGTTGCCCTGGTGACGGGCGGAACCCGGGGCATCGGCTTGGCTTTGGCCGAGGCGCTGCTGCAGGCGGGGGGCCGGGTTGCCATCAATGGGCGGGGCACCACGCCGGAGGCCGAAGCGCTGCTGGCCCAGTGGGGGATTGAGCGGGTATTGCCGATCTGGGGCGATGTTTCCGATCCCGCCATGGCGCGCTCCGCCGTCGATCAGGCAGCCAGCTGGGGCGGGCGGCTGGATATCCTGGTGCATGCGGCCGGCGGCCCAGCCCCGGGCAAGGTCACCGATCTGACGGCGGATGCCTGGATGGATGCCTTCGCCATCCATGTGCACCCGGTCTTCCATCTGTTCCGGGCGGCCCATCCGCATCTGGTGCAGAAGGGGGGTGCGGTGCTGCTGATCTCGTCGGTCGCGGGTATCCGCGGCTGCCCCGGCACGATTGCCTATCAGACGGTGAAGGGTGCGCTGATCCCGATGGCCAAGGCACTGGCCTTCGACCATGGGCCGGAAAATATCCGCGTCAATGTGCTGGCGCCGGGCATCATCCGCACCCGCTTCCACCAGGCGATGACGCCGGAGGCCAAGGCGCATAATATCGGCACCCGCATCCCGCTGCGCCGCGAAGGCACGGTGCAGGATGTGGCGGAAGCCGGCATGACGCTGCTGCGGAACGAGTTTATCACTGGCGAGGTGCTGGTGATCGATGGCGGCATGTCGATGCGGATTACGGGCTGATCACGACGCGCCAGGGCCTATCAGGTTTAGTTGGAGTCAGCTTGGTCTTTTCCCCCGCCCTTCGAGGCTCGCTATCGCTCGCGCCTCAGGGTGAGGGAAAAGCCCCGCATCCTGAGGGCGCCGGAGGCGCGTCTCGAAGGACGCGGGGCTTTCAATCCAAACCAGACAGACTCCGGGCTCATGGAGCTTTGATGAAGCCCATGGCGGCCGGCCCGCCCTTACATCGCCCCGGCTTCGTCGACATCGCGCGACAGGCCGTTCGGGTTCAGCCAGTCGCGCACGATGCGGGTGGCTTCGGCAAGCCCGATGCGTTCCACCGCCACCCCTTCGGGGAAGGCGGTGGCGAGCCGGGATGGCATCATCGGGTCCAAGAGCACGAAGACGCCCTTGTCATCGGCCCGGCGCACCAGCCGGCCGAAAGCCTGTTTCAGCTTCAGCCGCGTCAACGCGTCGTCATAGATTTTCTTGCCGAAGGCATCGCGCCGCGCGCGGTGCAGAATGGTGGGCCTGGGCCAGGGCACGCGGTCGAACACGATCAGGCGCAGCGCCCGGCCCGGCACATCCACCCCGTCACGCACGGCGTCGGTGCCCAAGAGGCAGGCATCCTCCTCCGCCCGGAAAATCTCGATCAGGGAGGGCAGGTTCAGCGCATCGACATGCTGGGCATAGAGCGGCAGGCCCCAGCCATCCAGCGCGGGCGCGATCTGGTCATAGACCGCGCGCAGCCGCCCGATGGCGGTGAACAGGCCAAGCCCGCCGCCGCCCGAGGCGAGGAACAGCTCGCGATAGGCCGCCGCCACCTGTTTCAGATCATCCTTGCGCACATCATTGACCACCAGCACCCGGGTCTGTTCGGGATAGCGGAAGGGCGAGGGGACCCTGACCCGCTCCGCCGGTTTGGGCAGATGCACCGCGCCCGCCCGCGCCTCGGCCTGGGCCCAGTCGACCTGTCCGTCGCCATCCTGGCCCGTGGTCAGCGTGGCGGAGGTGACCAGAATGCCATGCGCCGGCCCCGCCACGGCCTGGGAGAAAGGAATGGTCGGGTCGATCCAATGCCGGTGCAGCCCGACATCCAGATCGCGCCCCTCGCTGCGTTCCACCGCGAACCAATCAACGAAGAGCGGTGGCACGCCTTCGGCCAGGGAGGCCAGCATGGAGCGCCATGCGGCGATGGTCTGGCGCAGGCGCTGTTCGATGGAGCGCGACACCGCATCGATGCGGATACGGGTGGAGCTGTCCAGCTCCTCCGCCTCCTCATCCAGGCGGTTGCGCAGGCGTTCGACCAGCAGCTTGGCCGGCTCCTCCATCCGTCCCAGCGCGCCGTCCAGCCCGGAAGCGGCATCCAGGAGCCCATCGACCGGATCATGGGTTTCGACTTCCAGATCGAAGGGGCCGCGTGCTCCCTCCGCCCGGGCATAGACCTGCTGGCGGATGCGCGCCAGCATGGCTTCGGCCGGCCCGGCGGGCTGGTCTTCGGAAATCCGCGTGGCCCAGCCTTCCGACGGCAAGGCACCGGCGGCCCGGATCAGATCATCCAGGGCGGCCTGCGCATCCTCGTCGCCCGTGACCAGATCGGAAGCCCGGTCCTTCAACCCCCGGGCGCGCGACCGGCCCAGCCCTTCGAAACCCCGGATCCAGCGGCGCAGATCGGCCATCTCGCGCCCCGTCAGATGGGCGGAAAAGGCGCTGTCGGCCGCGTCGAAGACATGGTGGCCTTCGTCAAAGACGAAGCGCGTCGCCCGCCCGCCGATATCCAGCGTGCCGCGCGCGGCGTTGATCATCACCAGGGCATGGTTGGCGATCACCAGATCGGCCTTCTTCGCCCGGCGAACGCCATGTTCGATGAAACAGCGCGTATAATGCTGGCAGGCGGAATAGATGCATTCGCCGCGCCGGTCGGCCAGGCCCAGCGTGCGGCCAGGTCCCAACAGGTCGATCAGCCAGGACGGGAAATCCCCGCCCATCAGATCGCCATCGCGGGTCGCCCCCGCCCAGCGCGCAATCAGACCCAAGGGCACCGCATCGGCCGCGCGCACCGGCACGCCGCGCACGGCTTCTTCCATGTTCAGCAGGCAGAGATAGTTTTCCCGACCCTTGCGGATCACCACGCGGCGGCGCTTCTCCTCCGGATTTGGGAACAGCCGGTCAAGCTCGCGGTCGATCTGATGCTGCAGATTGCGGGTATAGGTGGACAGCCAGACCGGCGCCTCGTTGCGTTCGGCCCACAGGCTGGACGGGGCGATATAGCCCATGGTCTTGCCGACACCCGTCCCGGCTTCGGCCAGCACCATATGCGGCGCGCCTTCCTGATCGCGCGGGGCGAAGGCCTTGGAGGCGGCGGCGGCATAATCGGCCTGCGACGGGCGGGGTTCCGCGCCCCGGCCCAGCAACTGGTCCAGCCTGGCGCGCGCATCCTGAGCAGGGACGGGCCAATCGCCCGGCGGGGGCGCCGGCGCCTCCTCCTCCCATTCCGGCAGGCGGCGCCAGACATCAAGCCCGGCCGTCACCGCGCGGGCCGACATCTCTTCGGCATCCTGGCCGAGGGCTGCCAGCACGAACGGCCCCCAGGACCAGCCGCCGCGCGCCATGGCCCAGGCGATGCGCCGCGCATCCGGATCGTTCGCCTGCAGCGAGATGTCGCGCAACAGCGCGATGGCGGCGCGGCGGATGGCGCCGACACCGTCTTCCGGATCGGTTGGGACGGGCAGATCCAGCGCCTCGGCCAGCCCGGCGGGGGTGGGGGTGCAGAACCGGGCGGGTCTGGCGAAGGCGAACAGCTCCAGCAGGTCGAAACAGGGGAAGGGGCGCCCGCCGATCCGCCGTGTGGTGACGGGGGCATGCACCAGGATCGGCGGCTCCTGGCCCCGGACCCGGGCGCGGGCATCGGTCAGGCTTTCGCGCAGGATTTCGCCATCGCTGGTCAGCCAGACGGCTTCGCGCGCGCCGGCCAGCAGGATGGGGGCGTCGGGTAAGTCGATCTGGATGGGGGACGAAGACATGGCGGCAGTCTAACCGGATTCTGTCGCGCTTCGCCAAGCCCCTCAGTGTCTCGCTCTAAGAACGCATACCGGCCTGTTCCACCAGCGGCAGGAGCCGGGAGTCCTCCAGCGCGGCGATACGATGGCCGATACCGCGCTGATACTCAGCGTGGGAGGCAAAGGCCATGAAAGCCGCGATGGATTGCTGACGCACCAGCAGCACATAGTCCCAGCCTTCGGCGTCCGGGCCGATCAGAAAGGGCCCGCCCTGGCCCGCGAACAGCAGTTCCCCGCCGCTGTCCTGCAACAGGGGCAGGGTGTGGTGCATATAGCGATCATAGGCCTGCGCCCCGCTGATCGGGGAGGCGGGGGCAAGGTCCGGCGTTGCGGAATAGTCGGCGACAGCGCGAAAGCGCAGCAGATTCAGCATGATCACCGGGCCGGTAATGTCCCGCCGTATCAGATCGCGCCCGGCTTGCCATGTTGGTTCCAGATAGGTGGTCATTCCGCTGCACCCGATGCCAGCTTTCCGGCGTATTGCCCTATATCCCCCGGCCAGCTTGCCATCCGCTGCTGAAACAAGGGCAAGTCGCCAGCGAACAAGGCACGAATGGCCTCCTCATACCCCGGCAGGTCGCCGGCCAGGGCTGATAGGAAGCGATAGGCGGCTTCCTGTCCGTCGCGGCTCGGCCCCTTCGGATTTTCGGCATTGCGGGCCTGATCCACCAGACGGCGCAGCGCGGCGGAGGCACCGCCGGGCTGGCCGGCCAGCCAATCCCAATGGCGGGGCAGCAGGGTGACTTCGCGCGCTACCACGCCCAGCCTGGGACGACCCCGGCCGGTCCCCGCCCTGGGATCGGGTTCGGGGACGGCATCGCGCTGCGCCAGCCGGGCTTCGATATCCCAGGCATCGCCGCGCAGGTCGAGATCGATTACCCGTCCGGTCGCATCGGCGAAGACCAGAATGGTTTCGTTCGCATCCCGGCGGGTCAGGGCCAGGGCTACGTCCAGCAACGGGCCGGCGGCAATGCGCGCGGTTCCGGCGAAGGCGGTGCAGGGCGTGTCGGCGAAGGCGGCTTTTGGTGTCTGTGTCATATCGCATAATTACCCGGGTAGAAAATACTTGTCAATAATGCCCGGGTAATATTTATTCGTTCCGACCGACGGGAAAGGATGCCGCGATGAAGGCCGAAACACGCAGAACCATGATTGCCGCCTATAAGGAACGCAAAGCGCCGCCGGGCATCTATGCCATTCGTTGCACGCTGTCAGGGGAAAGCTGGATCGGGTACGCCGCCGATCTGGACAGTATCGCCAATCGGATCTGGTTTAGCCTGAAAATGGGCCGGCACGGCAATCAGGGCATGCAGGCCGCCTGGAAGCGGCATGGCATGGCGGGGTTCGTGCTGGAGCCCCTGGAGCGCTTCGAGGAGGATCTGGCGGATTTCGAACGGGCGAAGCTCGCGCGTGATCGGCTGCGGCATTGGCAGGGGCAGTTGGCTGCCCGGCTGGCATGAAAGAAAAGGGCGGGTCCGAAAACCCGCCCTTTCCGTATTCCTACTGGCTGAGAGGTCAGCGCACGAACAGGCGCACCTCGTTATTCGCCACATCTTCGGCGGCCTGGATCAGCTTCACGCGGGAGCCCGACACACCCATGCCGGTCAGCGTGCGCAGCACGTCTTCCGCGTGACGGCGTGCGGCCGATGCATTCAGGGCCTGCTGGGCCGGGGTGCCGGCCGACGGGTTGACGGCCACCACGTCGAAATTGGCGGTCGGCTTGCGCTCCAGCGCCTGGGACACGGCGTTATACAGCGCCTGCTGATAATTCACGCCCGGCCGATCAAAGCGCACCACCACCAGGGCGCGTTCGCTGGGTGCCGGAACCACGGACTGGCTTTCGATACGCGCCTGCTGGTCGGCCTGGATAAAGGCGCGGGAGGCCAGCGACGTGCCGTACAGCTCGCCATTCTTGATCGCCAGGGACAGCGTCGTCAGGTTCTGGCGTTCGCTGTTCAGATAGCCGGTCTGGCGCTGTTCTGCCTGGGCCATGTCGCCCATCAGCCGGTCGATCTGCACGACCTGCTGATAGACCGCATCTTCCAGCACGCGCAGGCGTACATGGTCGGCTTCCACCGCGCCCGACAGGCCGTAGGTCGCCTGGACCGAAGACAGAAGGTAATTGCCGAAGGCTGCTTCCTGCGCGGCATCATTCGCCAGGGTGCGCAGGCGCGGCAGGGTTTCGGAGATGCGCTCGAGCTGGCCCTGCGCTTCCTCCCACTGCGACACCAGCACCGGATTGCCCGGGGTGGTGCCGGTCTGCAGCCGCGCCATGATGGTCGCCGTCGCCTGCTGATAGGCGAGCGAACCCTGTTCCGACTGGCCCTGCAGCTCGGTAAAGCGCTGTTCCAGCGTCTGGACATTGCCCGAAAGCCGGTCCAGCTCGCCGTTCAGCTCCGTCGTCTTGTTGCCGACGAATGTCCCGCTCTGTTCAATGGCGGCTGCCGTGGCGACCCGAATGGGCTGCGTCTGGCTGGCATTGGCCGACGCACCGCTCCGTGCGGTGCTGGCCTGACCTGCCGGGGCGCTGCCCGCGGGATCTTCCGCTTCCAGCGACGGCCAGACGGAACCTGAACAGCCGGCCAGCAGAACCGCTGTACCGAAGGCCGCGATAATCGTTTTGGTGACCCGCATCGTTCGACTAGACCCCGCCTCGCTCCACACCCCCATGCGCCCTACCGGTCTCGCCGGGGAGCATGGTGTCCTGCGTCCCCCACGCATAAGCAGAAAGTGGGCGAAAATCAACGCTTCGCCTGCCTGTCCGCAGAAAAGACCAGCCCCCGCGCAAAGAGAACCGACGGGGATACTAAAGGACGCATCCCCAGGACACAAGCGCGAAGACTTTGTGATTTCGAAACATTTCACCAGATTCCGCGCAATTCCTGCAAGGCGTCGCGCCTGTGTCACAGGGCAAGAAGAATCGGGGCCTGTGATGGCCGTCACGGCGCGGTATCCCGAACCGGTGCATCCTCCTGCCCTGAGGGAAGAAGGGAGGTGTCGTCATGATCCTGCAATCACAACTTTCCCCGCAAATTCTGCGGGTTATCGGGATGGCCCTGGGCACGGCGGCGGCACTGGCCGGCGCGGGCCTGTTGGCCCTCGTCCAGGCGCTGGACGCCGCCGGGTCTGTTCTGGCCGCGCTGATCTGAGCCGCGACCGGCCCTATGGCCGGGGCACCAGCGGCATATAGAAGGCCAGAATGGCCGAGACGGTGATCACCGACAGGATGGTGGAGATCAGGATGATCGCCGCGGATCGCTGCAGATAGGTCTGATACTGCGAGGCAAGCACGAAAACGAGCCCGCCCGTGGGCAGGGCCGCCATGATCACGGCGCTTGCCACCCATAATGGTTCCATCTCCAGCACCATGGCCGCCAGCCACCAGGTCAGAAGCGGATGGGCGATCAGCTTCAGGAAGCTGACCCAGCCGACTTCGCCCAGGCCGGAGGTGATGCGCTGCGACACCAGGAAGAGCCCCATGGCGAACAGGGCGCAGGGGCCGGCCGCCGCTCCGATCAGATCGCAGAAGGTTCCCAGCGGCTTGGGTATGGGAAGGCCGATCAGGGTCCAGCCGATGCCAAGCACCGCGGAGCGCACCAGCGGGTTGCGTGCCACGCCTTTTGCCGCATCCCAGGCAATGCGGCCGGCGCTACCGCCCTTTTCCTTGGACTTGTCGACTTCCAGGATCGCCGTGCCCAGCGCCATCATCATGGCGCCGTTCACCACGGTGGCGATGATGGCCGGCAGCGCCCCCTGCGGACCGAAGGCGGTGATCAAGAGCGGAATGCCCATATAGCCGGTATTGGAAAAGATGGCGGCGATGGCATTCAGCCCGCGCGTGCCCAGGCTGCCCGGGAAGCACTGGAAGGCGACGAGGAAGGCCAGCAGGAAAATGCCGATCTGACCGCCGATCACCGCCGCCAGATAGGGAAGATTCAGAATGTCATCCATCGGCGCGCGGGCCAGCGCGATGAAAAACAGCGCGGGCAGGGCGACATGGAAGACGAAACCGTTCAGCGCGGCGGTGCTGGCCTGACCCAGAATGTTGAAGCGACCGATCAGATAACCGGCCGCCATGATTCCGAACACAGGCAGGGCAACGTCGAGAAATGCTTCCATAGCTTGTCTGCCTATCGCGCAGGACGGGTGTTTGTCGAGCCTTGGCCGGAGGAAAAGTGCTGTGCCGGGAAAAGCTCTGATCCCCGCGCAATCCGGGATTTGCCTTGGCGGTTTCCAGCCTGCCTGCTTTCATGCTAGAGGCAAGCCGCCCTGCAACCGGGGCGGCCGGATCAGATTATTTTGGATCAGAAGCCTGGCCGGCATCCTGTCGTCAGGACATGCCCGGCGGGAATGAGGAACACCATGCTGTCCATTCATAGCGCGCTCATCCACACCATGGTTCTGGTTTCCGCATCGGACAGCAATATGTCCGACATGGAGCTTCAGACCATCGGCAATATTACCCGGACCCTGCCGGTCTTCGCGGGCTTCGACATGGAGCAGCTGCCGGAGATCGCGGAAACCTGCGCCGAAATCCTGAGTGGGCAGGACGGTCTGGAAACCGAGCTGAAGCTCATCTCCACCTCGCTGCCGGCCGAGCTGCGGGAAACCGCCTATGCCCTGGCGCTGGAGATCGCCGCGACGGACAAGAAGGCGACCCAGGAAGAGCTGCGGCTGCTGGAACTGCTGCGCCACGAGCTGGGCATCGACCGGTTGATCGCGGCCGGTATCGAACGCGGCGCGCGGGCGCGCCATGCGGTCGCGAAGGGCTGATCCCGAGGTGGATTGAAGCGGAGGGGAAGACATGGCCGGTACTTTGTCCGGGCGGCGTATCGCCGTGATCGGTCTTGGCCTGATGGGCAAGCCGATGGCGCGCAATCTGCAGCGCGCGGGGGCGGAGGTGATCGTGCATAATCGCTCGCCCGGGCCGCAGCAGGAGCTGGCGGGTGAAGGCATGGTCCCGGCATCCAGCCCGGCCGAAGCCGCGCGTCTGGCCGGCGACGGTGTCATTCTTCTGATGCTGACCGACAGCCGGGCACTGGAAACGGTGTTGCGGGCGGGCAATGGGGTGTTTTCCACGCTTTCCCCCGGCGCATTGCTGATCGATATGGGCACCAGCGAGGTGCCCCTGACCCGCGCGCTGGCGGCCGAAGCCGCGGCAAAGGGCGCCGATTATGTCGATGCCCCTGTCTCGGGCGGACAGATCGGCGCGGAGGATGCGTCGCTCACCATCATGGCAGGGGGCAGCGAGGCCGCGATGGCACGCGCGCTGCCCGTCCTTCAGATGCTGGGCCGGCGCATCACCCGCCTGGGCGAGGTTGGGTCTGGGCAGGTCGCCAAGGCCGCCAACCAGATGATCGTTGGCATGACCATCGGCGCGGTTGCTGAGGCCCTGGCCCTGGCCCGGGCGGCGGGGGTCGATCCCACCCTGGTGCGCGAGGCGCTGAAGGGCGGCTTTGCCGACAGCCGCATTCTGGAAGTGCATGGCCAGCGCATGGCCGACGGGGCTTTCGAACCCGGCGGCAGGATCACGGTCCAGCTGAAGGATGTGCGTCAGGCGCTGGAACTGGCCGAAGGGCTCGGCATCGCGCTGCCGGGGTTGCAGCGCAATCGCGAGCTTTGGGAAAGAATGGTGGCCCAGGGCTGGGGCGATCTGGATCATTCCGCCTTGATCAAGACCATTGAGAACCCGCCGGAACCGGCTTGAATCCCTGGATTTTCGCGCCGGGTTACGGATTTGCGGCGAAAGCCATGCGCCGGTTGCATGGCTGCTATTTCGCCAAGGCTCTGGCAAAGGGCGGGCGGTGGTCCTATATCACCCTTGCTTCGCTTGTTGCATCGCAACAAGGACCGGGTGAGCCTAGCTCCTCGGACGACGTCTCCCAGACGTGAAGCCTCCCTGTTCAACTTGCC
>Ga0209066_10000701_pt1 | contig 47806 bp, 49 predicted proteins | sample All_14_2_FD_187198 | JGI IMG/M metagenome (GOLD analysis project Ga0209066, IMG submission 187198) | Freshwater microbial communities in response to fracking from Pennsylvania, USA - Allegheny Zone_MetaG_DW_15 (SPAdes) (version 2) ... | reverse complement strand
GGGTGTACACGCAGTGTGTCCGGAAGGGCGCAAAAGGCATCGGCGCCCTCTTCTGATCAACCCGACGCCACCGCGCGAACACCCCCATCCCCAACCCTTCCCCCATCGAGGGGGAAGGGGGTTTTCCGCCCCGTCCTCGTCATCCTGAGTAGCCTCGCTAAGCGAGGCGTGTCGAAGGACGCAAACCCGAAACCACCACCCCTACCCCACCAACCCCGCCGGCACCCGCACCGGCATGTCCAGCAGCTGCTGCGCCTTGCCCTTGGCCAGCGGGTCCAGCCTCAGACTGGCGAACTGCCCGCCGCCCAGGGCCTGGATGCAGTGCAGGTTGATGGCGTTCATCCCCGGCAGGTCATAGCGGATCACCTGCGGCGCCGCGGCCCCCTCGAACTCATGGGCAAACCAGGTCTTCACCGCCGCCTCGCTGAGACCGGCGCGGATCCAGGGCAGAAACTCCGGCCGCCGGGCTATGACCCCGACATTGAAGGCGTCGCCCTTGTCGCCGGACCGGGCCCAGGCCAGGTCGATCAGCGAAACCTCGGTCATCTCGCCATCCGCCTCGGGTGCGGGCGGTCCCTTGGGCCGTGTCACCATGCTCTCCGCGAAAGGCGTCGCCGGCGCCGGCGCTTCGACCACCGTTCGTACGCCCCCCAGATCGACCGTCGCCGGAACCTGCCCGCGCGGGACCAGCACCGAAAACACCCGCGACACCGGGCTGACCGTCGGCGCCCCGCCGAACCAGCCGGTGGTGCCGACGCTCATCGAGGTGGTCGGCGACTGGAACTCCCGGGTCAGCAGCCGCAGCGCCCGCTCATCCTCATGCTCGGCGCCCAGCCGATAGACCACCTCCCGCGCCGCCATCGCCTCCGGCCGGGCATTGGCGCCATAGCTGGACTCGGCGCCCAGCACCTCGATCCGGGTTTCGCGCAGCGGCGGCAGATTGCGGTCGCGCAGCATCTCGCCCGCCCGCTCCAGCACCGCCTCGCCCTGGCGCCGCGCCTTGGCGGCGGCCTCACGGCCGACCACCGGCATGGCCCCGATGAACCGCCAGCCATCGCCCCAGGTGACGCAGACCTTGTACTGACCGGTCGGCGGATAACCTTTTGCGCCGGCCACCTTCACCCGATGCTCGCCCACCTGCTCGACGGTCACGTCCGTGAAGTCACAGACCACGTCCGGCAGCATGTAGCCCTGCGGGTCGCCGACCTCGTAGAGGATCTGCTCGGCCACGGCGGCGGGCGAGACCAGACCCCCGGTCCCCGGCGGCTTGGTAACCACGAAGCTGCCGTCGGCGGCGCATTCGATCACCGGATAGCCGATGTGGCCCCAGTCCGGCACGTCCCGCCAGTCTGTGAACAGCCCGCCCGTCGCCTGGGCCCCGCATTCGATCACATGGCCGGCCAGCGACCCGGCCGACAGCAGGTCGTGGTCATCCTCGCCCCAGCCGAACTCATGCATCAGCGGCCCCAGCGCCAGGGCGCTGTCGACCACCCGCCCGGTGATCACCATCTCGGCCCCGTCAGCCAGGGCCCGGGCGATCGGCCCTCCGCCGAAATAGGCATTGGCCGAAAAGATCGCCTCCTTCGGCGGGAAGGCGGCGCCCGTGTAGAGCTCGCTCTGGCTGGAGATCATCCCCAGCCGATCCGACAGATCGTCGCCTTCGACCACCGCAATCCGGAAACTCAGTCCCGCCTCCGCCGCCAGCGCCTCCATCCGCGCCCGGCAGGCATGGGGATTTAAGCCCCCCGCATTGGTGATGATCTTCACCCCCTGGGCCTTCAGCTCCCGCAGATTGTCCTTCCAGACCCATTCGGTGAAGTCGCGGGCGAAGCCCTCATCCGGCTTCTGCGCCTTGAGCTGTCCCAGCACCGACATCGTCGCCTCGGCCAGATAGTCGAGGATCATGTAGTCGAGCTTGCCGCCCTTGAGCAGCTGCGGCGCCGCCACCGAGGAGTCGCCAAGAAACCCGCCGGCCCCGCCGATTCTGATGGTTTTGCTCATGGGTGGTTCCTCCGCTGAACCCCCATTCTGCCCCCCTGCCCCAACGTAGGGCCATGCCTTTCAGCCACTAAGAAGCCCGTTTCCTTCTCCCCTTGCGGGAGAAGGGAGACCTGTCTCAATTTGCCTGCCGCCGCGACAACCGCCTACCCTTGCACCCAAGGCCGCATCACGACGGCCCGGGAGCAATCATGACCACACCGAGCCCTGTCCCCGAAGGCGTTGACCTGGCCGTCCTGACCGCCTTCATGGACGCCAACGCCCTCGGCGAAGGCCCGCTCTCAGACCTCACCGTCCTGACCGGCGGCACCCAGAATATCCTCCTGAAATTCACCCGCTCCGGCCGCACTTTCGTCCTGCGCCGCCCGCCGCCGAAGCTGCGGGCCAACAGCAATGAGACCATGCGCCGCGAGGCCCGGGTGCTGGCCGCCCTGGCCGGATCAGATGTCCCCCATCCCGGCCTGATCGCCGCCTGCCCCGAAGAGACCATGGACGGGGCGGCCTTCTATCTGATGGAGCCCATCGACGGCTTCAATCCGACCATGGGCCTGCCCACCCTCCACGCCGGCGACCCGGCCGTGCGTCGCCGGATGGGGTTCGCCCTGGTCGATGGCATCGTCGCGCTGAGCCGCATCGACATCGCCGCCGTCGGCCTCGAAACCCTCGGCAAGTCGCAAGGCTGGCTGGAGCGGCAGGCGCCGCGCTGGAAGGCGCAGTTCGACAGCTATGCGGAGTTTGCCGGCTGGACCAATGAGATCCCCGGCGTCGATGAGGTCGGCGCCTGGCTGGACGCCCACCGCCCGCAGAGTTTCCGCCCAGGCCTGATCCACGGCGACTACCATCTGGCCAATGTCATGTACCGACACGACAGTGGCGAGCTGGCCGCCATCGTCGACTGGGAACTGGCCAGCGTCGGCGATCCGCTGCTCGATCTCGGCTGGCTGATGGCCATGTGGCCGGACCCCGGCGCCGAGACTACACCGGTCACCCCCTGGGATGGCTTTCCGACCATCGAAGAGGTCATCGCCCGCTATGGCGAGCAGAGCGGCCGCGATCTGACCGACCTGACCTGGTACGGCGTCCTGGCCTGCTACAAGCTGGGCATCATCCTCGAGGGCAGCCACGCCCGGGCCGGCGCCGGCCTCGCGCCAAAGGCCATCGGCGACCGCCTCCACGCCTCGACCCTTCACCTCTTCCAGCGCGCCCTGCGCTGGATCGCCTGAGAGACCTTCTGAGATGAAAGCCCTCCGCTACTTCGGTCCCCGCGACGTCCGCTACGAGACCATGGACGATCCGGACCTGCAGGATGACCGCGACGTGCTGGTCAAGGTGACCGGCTGCGCCATCTGCGGCAGCGACCTGCACATCTATCACGGCGAGGGATTCTCAGAGGATCTCGGCTTCTGTGTCGGCCATGAGGCGGTGGGCGAGGTGGTCGAGATCGGCCGCGGCGTGCGGCGGCTGAAGAGCGGCGACAAGGTGATGATCTCGGCTGCTGTCGGCTGCGGCGCCTGTCCCTCCTGCCTGCGCGGCGACATCGTCCGTTGCGAGACCGGATCGGGCGCCTGCTACGGCCTCTCCTCCCGGCTGCAGGGCTCCCAGGCCGAGGCCGTCCGCGTTCCCGCCGGAGACTTCAACGCCGCCCTGATCCCCGAAGGCGTCACCGAGGACCAGGCCCTGCTGATGACCGACGGCATGGCCACCGCCTGGTACGGCGCCCGCAACGCCGACATCAGTTCCGGCAAGACCGTCGCCGTGGTCGGCCTCGGCCCCATCGGCCTGATGGCGGTCGAACAGGCTTTCGTTCTGGGCGCGGCCCGGGTCTTCGCCGTCGATCCGGTGCCGGAGCGCCGCGCCATCGCCGAGGGCCTGGGCGCCATCGCCCTGCATCCGGACGAGGCCCCACAACAGCTGGCCGAAGCAACCAAGGGCCGGATGGCCGACAGCATCGTCGAGGCGGTCGGTCACCAGAAGACCATTGATCTGGCGCTGCGGCTTGCGGGTCGGCGGGCCACCGTCTCGGTGATCGGGGTCAATCAGGATCGCCGCTTCGACTTTCCCATGGCCCGGGCCTTCGCCATGGGCCTGACCTTCCGGATCGGCACCTGCAGCGTTCAGGAAACCTGGCCGGAGCTGATCCCCCTGCTGCAGAGCGGCCGCCTGAAGCCGCAGCATGTGATCAGCCACCGGTTACCGCTGAGCGATGGCGCCAGGGCTTATGAGATGTTCGACGCCCGTCAGGACGGAGCGCTGAAGATGGTGCTGACGCCCTGAATCCAGAGCGTCAGCCCACGGGCTATTCGCCGAAGTTGACGGCCGGACGGTAGTTGGCGCGACGACGGGCCGCGCGGTCAGCGCCGGAGATGACGCCATAGATCGCCCCGCCGATCAGACCGGCCGCCAGGGTGATCGGGATCATCAGGGTCTGGACGCCCATCATCTGGAAGCCGTTCTCACGCACGATCCACAGAGCCTTGATCTCGTCCCACAGCGGGGTAACCGGAAACAGGCCAAAGACCGGCGCCGGAATCTTCGCCTGCAGGCCAAGGCCCCAGACGATGGCCGTGGCGATCAGGAACAGCAGTCCGCCGAGCAGCCCCGCCATGGCCGAGCTGCCGCGCTGGCCGACCAGCAGCAGGGCCAGAAGCAGGAAGATCAGGGCGCCCGGCACACCGGCCGGCGCCGCCACCACGCCATTGATCAGCAGGGATGGCAGGGTCCCGATGGCGAGATCCGCGCGATGCTCGGCCAGTTGGGTCAGCAGTGCGGCGACCAGCGCCCACACCATGCCCCCGACCAGCCAGCCCAAACCCATTCTGATGAAACGACCCATGGTCCACTCCCCGTTTCGTTCACCATGCCCGCAAAATGGGCAGGGTCAATTCGGATACGCCTGCCGCGAGAACAGGAACAATCCCGTCACGCGAAGCTAGTTTCGCACAAAATCCAGCCAGACCGGCGGGATGTCGCCGAGTTTCTTTTCCTCATAGCGGGTGGTCAGGTGATCCTCGGGCGCCCTGCGCCAGTCATCCGCCCGCCCGGCCTCCCAGACAAACAGCTTGCTGGCCAGCACCCGCTCGACCGTCCAGTCAGCGTAGTCGGCCCAGTCGGTGGCGAACCGGAAGCGGCCGCCAGGCTTGAGGATGCGGTGGGCCTCGGCCAGGAACTCGGCATTGACCAGCCGGCGCTTGTTGTGCCGCGCCTTCTGCCAGGGGTCGGGAAAGAGGACGAACAGACGGTCGATCGACCCGTTCGGCAGACGGTCAATGACCTCGCGCCCGTCACCGGGATGAATGCGCACATTCGAGGCGCCGGCCTCATCGATATGTCTCAGGGCGCTGGCCACCCCGTTCTGGAAGGGCTCAGCCCCGATGATCAGCACACCCGGATTCTTCGCCGCCTGCCCGGCCAGATGCTCGCCGCCGCCAAAGCCGATCTCCAGCCAGACCGCGTCGGCCTCCGGCGCCATCTGCCGGGGATCGAAGGGGACGTCCGGGACAAGGATCGACGGCAGCAGGCTGTCAAACAGCGCCGCCTGTTTGGCCTTGATCGGCCGCGCCTTGATCCGCCCGAACGAGCGGAGCGGGCCGTGAGGTTGCTGGGGGGTGGTCATGGCGCGCTGATACTCCCAACCCCGGCCGCGGGCAAAGGTCCATCGATGGCGGAAGCGGGCTATAATGGACGCTTCGACGACGCCGCATCAGGATCGTCGCCGGGCCAGGGTTTCTGGCGGGGTCCGACCGGAAACATACCCGAACCCTACAGGAACCGTACTGGAAACATACCGCTCCCGTCGCTGACCCTGACCGGAAACGTACCGGATTTCAGGGACTTGAGCGGCAACCGGGACAGTTTTCCGTGGATTTTCGCAGTTTCGAAACCCTCCCGCCGTCTCCGGCGAGAGGGTCGATAGCGGAAACCGGCCTAGAACGCCTTCTGGAGTTCCGGAACCAGGTCGGTCTTTTCCCAGCTGAAGCCGCCTTCGTTGTCCGGCTGACGGCCGAAGTGACCGTAGGCGGCGGTGCGGGCGTAGATCGGGCGGTTCAGTTGCAGATGCTCGCGGATGGCCCGCGGCGTGGCGCCGCCGACCAGATCGGGCAGCAGCTTTTCCAGTTTCGCCGGATCAACTTCGCCGGTGCCGTGGGTGTCGACATAGAAGCTCAGCGGCCGGGCGACGCCGATCGCATAGGAGATCTGGATGGTGCACTTCTTGGCCAGACCGGCGGCGACGACGTTCTTGGCCAGGTAGCGGCAGATGTAGGCGGCGGAACGGTCGACCTTGGTCGGGTCCTTGCCGGAGAAGGCGCCGCCGCCGTGAGGGGCCGCGCCGCCGTAGGTGTCGACGATGATCTTGCGGCCGGTCAGGCCGGCGTCGCCATCGGGGCCGCCGATCAGGAACTTGCCGGTCGGATTGATGTGCCACTTGGTCTTCTTGCTGATCAGACCGTCAGCAAAGAGCGGCAGGATGTAGGGCTGCAAAGCCGCCAGCAGGCGCTTCGAGGTCGGCGAACCGCCTTCCATCGTCTTGCCGTGCTGATGGGAGACGACGATCTCCTCGACGTGAACCGGGCGGTCGTTCTCGTAGCGCAGGGTGACCTGGCTCTTGGCGTCCGGCTCAAGGAAGGGCAGCTCGCCCGAATGGCGCAGCTCGGCCAGTCGCCGCAGGATGTCGTGGCTGTACTGCAGGGTCGCGGGCATGAACTCAGGGGTGTCGTCGGTGGCGTAACCGAACATGATCCCCTGATCGCCGGCGCCTTCGTCCTTCTTGGCGCTGGCGTCGACGCCTTGCGCGATGTGGTCGGACTGGGCGTGGAGGAAGCAGCTGTATTTGGCCTTTTCCCAGTGGAAGCCCTTCTGGGCGTAGCCGATGTCCTTCACCGCCTCGCGGATCTTCGGTTCGAGGCTGGCGATGATCGCCTTGTTGCGTTCCTTGTTCTCGGCCTTGCTGGCGCCCGGCTTTCCGGCGCGGATCTCGCCGGCCAGAACGATGCGGTTGGTGGTGACCATGGTCTCGCAGGCCACCCGGGCTTCGGGCTCTTCCGCCAGGAAGGCGTCGACGACGGTGTCGCTGATGCGGTCGGCGACCTTGTCGGGGTGTCCCTCGGACACGCTTTCGCTGGTGAAGATGTAGTTCTGACGGCTCACGCGGGACTCCCAAGCTTGAGGCCGGGCGAACCTATAAAGATATCCTTATATCCGCAAGTCCGGCTTTTTCGCCGGACCCGCGGCCCGGAATCAAAAACCCCCGCCACCGGAGTGGACGAGGGCTTGAGAGGACCGGAACGCCGGCCGCGGCCTCAGACCGGCCTAGTCGGCTTCGTCCTCGACCATCGTCCGGACCAGTTCCACAATCCGCTTGCGCAGCTTGGGGCTTTGCAGACGGGAGAACATCTCGGCCAGTTCCAGGCCTTCGGCGCTCATCAGAAAGTCGTTGATGAACTTCTCCGACTCCGGCTCACCGACGCCGCCGGCCTTGACCGCGGCCGGATCGGCCAGGCCCTCGAAGAAGTAGGTCGTCGTGGTCTCCAGGGCCACGGCGATCTCATAGAGCTTGGAGGCCGACACCCGGTTGGCGCCCCGCTCATACTTCTGGACCTGCTGGAACGTCAGGCCGAGATCGTTGGCCAGCCGTTCCTGCGTCACACCCATGGCTTTGCGCCGTTGTCGGACGCGCCGTCCGACATGAATGTCGATAGGGTTGGGCGAGCGGTTAGTGTCGTCAGTCATCAATCGGGTCCGGGGAAACCGTCACGTCAGGTTTCGTCGCCGGCATTGTGAGGGGTTTTGATCGGTCTCGCCAGTGGAACAGGCCCGTTATGCCCACTACTACAATCATGGATAAGAACAGAAAAAGGTCTCCCAACCTGCGGTAGGGCGTTTTATCGACCTTGGGTGGCAGGACCACATCCAATACCCCTTCAACGCTTTGTCCAAGCCTTGCCGAGGGAATCACCTGGCCCCACGCACTGACCATCGCCGAGACCCCTGTGGGGGTTGCGCGGGCCATCGGAACCCCCTCCTCGATCGCCCGATAGCTGGCGAGATTGAGGTGCTGCCACGGCCCGGTGGTGGCCCCGAACCAGGCGTCATTGGAGACATTGACGATCAGTGCCGGGTCTTCGCCGGTGACGATCGCGCCGCGCCGGGTGAACCCCGGATAGAGGCTCTCGTAGCAGATCAGCGGCTGGATCACCGGCAGCCCCGGGATCGCCAGGGGACGGGGCGGCGGGCCACTGGCGAAGCCATCGCCGATCTGGACCAGGTTCTTGACCCCCAGCGGCGTCAACAGACTGTCGAGGGGCAGGTACTCGCCGAAGGGAACGAGACGGTGTTTGTCGTAGACGCCGAGGATTTCGATATCATCGGCCGTGCGCCTGAGGACAATCAGACTGTTGAAATACCGGGGCGCGTCGGGCGAACCCTCATATCGTGCGGCGCCGACCAGCAGCACCTGACCCGGCCGGAGGGCCTGGACAATCGCCGCTCTGGTCCAGGTGTCCGGGGCCAGATAGTCGTCAACCAGGGCCGGCACCGCGCCTTCGGGCCAGATGATGATGTCGGGCTGAAGCTCACCCGGCTGACGGGTCAGGCGGATATACTTGCCGAAGATCTCGGTGAAGACCTTCGGATCGTATTTGGCTTCCTGAGGAATATCGGGCTGGACGATACGAATGACCGGCGCTTGCCGGCCACCGGCCGGCGTAGCCCATCCACCCTGACCACCGATCCTCAAGGCGCCCCAACCGGTCAGGCCGACCAAAACCAGGGCGGCGGCGCCCACGGTGACAAGGACGGGCCTGCGGCGATCGGTCAGCAACAGGGCCGGCGCCGCGGCGATGAACAGGGTGATCAGGGTCAGGCCATAGGCGCCGACCAGAGCCGCCGTCTGCGACATGGCCGACCCGGCGCGCCAGGTCTCTCCGGGCAGGTTCCACGGAAAGCCGGTCAGGACATGGCCTCTCAGCCATTCGAGCGCCGTGAAACTGGCGGCGAAGACCACCACCCGGAAGACGCCGGGAACGCGCACGAGCCGGTAGAGGACAGCCGCCGCGCCCCAGAACAGGCCGATGCCGCCGGCCATGAAGGTCACGGCAAAGGGCGCCATCCAGCCATGGGCGGCGATGTCGACAAGAAACGCCTCCGCCACCCACCAGGTGCCGATGGCGAAATAGGCCGTCCCGGCCAGCCAGCCGCGCAGAAAGGCCGAACGAAGCGGACGGTCGGACGAGATCCCGTCCAGCAGATGCATCAGCAGGCCGTAGCCAAGGAGACCGGGCAGCAGGCCAAACGGCGGATGGGCCAGCGCTGCCGCCGTTCCCGCCGCGAGAGCCAGATACCGGGCGCGCCAGACAGGCCCGGTCAGGGTCACCCGGCGGCTCCGTTCAGCGCCTTGCGAACCCGGACACGGATGACCCGACGGGCATCGGCGTCCAGTACCTCGAAGGTCCAGCCCTCCGGATGGCTGACGATATCGCCGATCTGGGGCACCTGACCGGCCAGACCGGTCACCAGTCCGCCGACGGTGTCGAAGTCCTCGCCGAACTCCTCCGGGGTCAGGCGCTCAACCTCAAGAGCGGTCTCCAGATTATCCAGATCGGTCCGGGCGTCGACCTCATAGATCCCGCCCGGCCGGGCGATGACGCCGCTGACCTGGGCCTCGTCATGCTCGTCGTCGATATCGCCGACCACGGCTTCCAGCAGGTCTTCCAGGGTCACAAGGCCGCTGACCCCGCCGTGCTCGTCGATGACCAGGGCCAGATGCACCCGGCTCGACTGCATCTTCTCCAGCAGGGCGGCCGCCGGCATCGACTCGGGAACATAGAGTCCCTCCCGCTTGAGGGTCCGCAGCACGGCGCCCGTCTCGGGGCTGCGGCCGGAGGCCATCAGCCGGAAGATGTCCTTGATGTGAATGACCCCGACGGGATCATCGAGGGTCTCTCGGTAGACCGGAAGTCGGCTGTGCTCGGTTTCCAGAAACCGCGCCACGACATCCTCGAACGGAGCGCTGATCTCGATGGCCTGGATGTCCGACCGGTTGGTCATCACATCGCCGACGTCCATGCGGGTGAACTCATGGGCGTGGCGCGCCAGTTCAGCCGCCTCGGGATTGGGGGACTCCAGGTCGGGGGTCTCGCCAAAGGCTTCCAGCACCTGGCGCAGAATGCCGCCCAGGCCCCCGCGTCGTCGTTGGGGAGGTTCGGAAGCGGTTTCGGTATCGTCGGTGTTTGCCATGGCCCTTTTGGTCAATCGGCGGCGTAGGGATCGGAGACGCCCAGTCCGGCAAGCACGCGCCGTTCCAGGTCCTCCATCACTTGCGCCTCATCATCGGTCTGGTGGTCAAATCCCGCAAGATGCAGAACGCCATGCACCGTCAGGTGCCGGAGGTGATCTTCCAGGGACTTGTTCTGCTCTTCAGCCTCGCGGCTGCAGACGCCGAAAGCCAGGGCGATATCGCCCAGCAAGCCCTCGGGGTTCGTCGGCGCGGGGAACGACAGGACGTTCGTCGGACCGCCCTTGCCGCGAAACTGCTGGTTCAGTTCAGCCACGGCGGCGTCATCAGCCAGCAGGACCACGATGCCGCCGGCGTCCGGCCGGTCGCCGCCATCCAGTCCCGCAAGGGCGGCGGCGGCGGCCTGGCTGACCAGCTGTTCTACATCGTTGATGACCCGCCAGGCGGGGTCCTCAACTTCGATCTCTATGGCGGGATCGCTCATCAACCGCGCTTGGCCGCGTCTTCGTCATAGGCTTTGACGATCCGGGCGACCATCGGGTGGCGAACGACATCGGCGGCGGTGAAGCGGGTCACCTCGACGCCCTCGACGCCTTCCAGAATGGCCACGGCGTGGGCCAGTCCGGAGTCGCGCGGATTGACCAGATCGATCTGGCTGGGGTCTCCGGTGACCGCCATCCGGCTGCCCTCGCCCATCCGGGTCAGAACCATCTTCATCTGCAGGCGGGAGGTGTTCTGGGCCTCGTCGACGATGATGAAAGCATGCGCCAGGGTGCGGCCGCGCATGAAGGCGATGGGCGCGACCTCGATCTCGCCCTTCTCGCGGCGCTTGCGCAGCTGCTCACCCCCCATGATCTGGACCAGGCTCTCCCAGACCGGCGCCATATAGGGATCAACCTTCTCGGTCAGATCTCCGGGCAGGAAGCCAAGCTTCTCACCGGCCTCGACGGCGGGACGGGTGACGATCAGCCGGTCGATCTCGCCGCGCATCAGCATGCCGGCGCCGTGGGCCACGGCCAGGAAGGTTTTGCCGGTGCCCGCGGGACCAAGTCCGAAGACCAGATCATGGCGGCCCAGCTTGTCCATATACTCGGCCTGGGTCGCCGTCTTCGGCGACACCGGGCCCCGCCTTACGGCGCCCGGGGCGACAGGACCGGCGTCGCCGGAGCGGGCATGGCCGATGGCGACACGGACGTCCGCCTCGGTGATCTCGCCGCCGGCGTCGGCCTGGGCGGCAAGGGTGGCGATGGTCCGCTTGGCCAGCGACCGGGCGCGCACGTCCCCGCTCAGCGACACGCCGCCGCCGGGGGTTTCAAGCAGGACCTTGAAGGCGTCCTCAATCAGGGCGGCATGGCGGCTGCCCGGCCCGGCGACCGCCCGGGAGGCGGCGTCGGAAAGGGTCAGAAACTCAGGGGGTCGACTCACGCGGGCTCCGAAACTTTCACCAGCTCACCGCCAAGGCTGCCGCGATGGGCGGCGGTGATGCGGACCGGAACGATCTGGCCGATCAAATGATCCGCGCCGTCGAGATGGACCGGCTGAAGATAGGGGCTGCGGCCGCTGATCTGGCCGTCGCGGCGACCGGGCTTTTCGATCAGAACCGGCAGGACCCTGCCGGCCTGGGCCGCGTTGAACGCCTGCTGCTGCCTGCCAAGCAGGTCGTTCAGTCGGGCTAGCCGCTCGTCCATGACCTCTTCGGCCACCTGACCGGGCATGGCCGAGGCCGGGGTGCCGGGACGGCGGCTGTATTTGAACGAGAAGGCCGAGGCGTAGCCGACCTCGGTCACCAGATCCAGGGTCGCCTGGAAGTCCTTTTCCCGCTCTCCGGGGAAGCCGACGATGAAGTCGCAGCTCATGGCGATGTCCGGCCGGGCGGCGCGGATCTTCTCGACCAGCCGCAGATAGCTCTCGGCGGTGTGGTCGCGGTTCATCGCCTTGAGGATCCGGTCGGACCCGGCCTGCACCGGCAGGTGCAGATAGGGCATCAGAGCCTCGACCTCGCCATGGGCGGCGATCAGCGCCTCGTCCATGTCGCGCGGATGGCTGGTGGTGTAACGGATCCGGTCCAGACCCTCGATGGTCGCCAGCTGGCGAACCAACGCTGCAAGGCCGCCTTCGACGCCGTCGTAGGCGTTGACGTTCTGGCCGAGCAGGGTGACCTCGCGGACGCCCTGTTCGGCCAGGCGGCGGGCCTCGTTGATGATCGCATCCCCCGGCCGGGACCATTCAGCGCCGCGGGTGTAGGGCACCACGCAGAAGGTGCAGAACTTGTCGCAGCCCTCCTGCACGGTGAGGAAGGCGGTGACGCCGGTGACGTGCCGGGCGTCCGGAAGGGCGTCGAACTTTTCCTCCGGGGAAAATTCGGCGGCCAGACCCTCGCCCTTGGCGCGGTGGGCGCGGGCGATCAGCTCGGGCATCTGGTGATAGGCCTGGGGGCCGACGACCAGATCGACGGCGGGCTGACGGCGCATGATCTCGGCGCCCTCGGCCTGAGCCACGCAGCCGGCCACGGCAACGGTCATCTCGCCGTCGCCGGCCTCGCGCTTGCGGGCCTTCATCAGCTTGATCTGGCCCAGCTCGGAATAGACCTTCTCGGTGGCCTTCTCGCGGATGTGGCAGGTATTGAGAACCACCAGGTCGGCGCCCTCGGGATCATCGGTCATGCCATAGCCCAGCGGGCGCAGGACGTCGGCCATGCGCTCGCTGTCATAGACATTCATCTGACAGCCGTAGGTCTTGATGTAGAGGCGCTTTTGGGGCGCGGAACTCGTCATGGCGGCGTTATGGGGGTCGCGAGGCGGACTCGCAAGCGTTGCGCTTGGGCCGCCAGGGCGCAAGGCGGTGCGGCCGCGTCGCCCGGACGGCCCGGTCCGTCCGGAAATCGGCCAGGTTCAGGCCTGGTTCGGCTGGGTGTCAGTATCGTCCAGAGGCACCCCGTAGAGCTCCAGGCGGTGGTCGATCAGGCGGTAGCCCAGCTTGCGGGCGATGGCCTGCTGCAGCCGTTCGATTTCCTCATCGACGAACTCCACCACCTGCCCGGTCTTCATGTCGATCAGATGATCGTGGTGGGTGTCCGGCGCCTCTTCGTAGCGCGACCGGCCATCCCGGAAGTCGTGCCGCTCGATGATCCCGGCCTCTTCGAAGAGGCGAACGGTGCGGTAGACCGTAGCGATCGAGATATGGGGGTCAACGTCGTGGGCCCGGCGGTAGAGCTCCTCGACATCCGGATGATCGGTCGCGACCGACAGGACGCGCGCGATCACCCGACGCTGGTCGGTCATGCGCATGCCTTTTTCGACGCAAAGCTGTTCCAGACGTTCCATTTGGCCTCCACGAGTCGGGCGCAAGATAGGGAAACAGGGCTCACCTGTTAAGGGTAAGCCGCATCACCACCGCATCGACGGGCCCGGCGCCGCCCGTCCCGGCATAATAGCCCCGCCTCCGCCCGACCGATTGAAACCCCGCCGCGTGATAGAGGCCAAGCGCCGCCGGGTTGTCTTCCGCCACCTCCAGAAACATCTCTTCGGCCCCAGCCTCGACGGCCTGAACCGCCGCGGCGTCGATCAGGCGTCTGGCAATGCCGCGCCGACGGGCCTCCGGTCTGACCGCGAGGGTAATGATCTCGCTCTCCCCGGCGAGCGCCCGGACAAGAATGAAGCCGTCCGCCAGGGCGAGGGCGAAGGCGCCGGGCCCCTCCAGCAGATTTGCGATCTCCCGGGCGTTCCACGGCGCATCGAAGGCCGACGCATGAAGAGCCGCCAGGGCGCCGGCGTCAGTCGCGGCGACCGGTTGGCCCTCACTGGTCATGCGAAGGGATCGATGCCACCCGGCAACTTGGCGTCGGGGGTGCGCAGATACAGGGGCCGGGCGACGGGAACCGGGTCCCGGACGGCCACGGCCAACCGGGCGACCTCGACAGGGTCGGGACCGGGCGGAGTTTCGACGATCGCCGTCGGCAGCAGAGCCGACAGCAGGGGCGCGCCGCTGCCGATCAGCAGGGTCGGGCCATCGCCTGCCAGTTCGGCCAGCCGCGCCGCGGCGGTCTCGACCGTCAGGGCGTCGGGGGCCATCAGGGACGATCCGTCGCGGAAAATCTGCAGATAGATCTGGCCCCGCCGGGCGTCGACGGCGGCGCAGACAAGTCCGGCGCGGCCGGCGGCCAGGGCCGGCAGGGAGCCCACGCCGACCAGCGGAATGGAAAGCGCCTGGCTGATCCCCTTGGCGAAGGCGAGACCGACCCGCAGGCCGGTGAACGAGCCTGGTCCGACGGTCGCGGCCACCCGGTCGAGCTCATCAAAGGTCAGGCCTGCCCTGTCCATGGTCCCGGAAACCAGCAGGGCCAGCCGCTCCTGATGCCCCCGGCTCATCGGTTCGGTGACCGCCGCAAGCGTTCGCTCGCCGTCGACTACGGCGACGGAACAGGCGTCCAGGCAGGTGTCGACAGCGAGGAGGCGCACGTCAGGATCGCGGTGTTTGCCAGAGGAATTCGCGAAGGAAGCCCTTGTCGGCCAATACCGCCGTGTCCGGCGCCTCGCCCGGCTTGCCGTTCAGGTCGCCGCGCACCCCGAAGACATAGCCAAGCGCCGGAGCATCTGGCCGCCGACAGATGGCCGCCCCGGAAAACCGGTCAGCGCCCAGGACGCAGTCTGCCTCGCCAAACCCCATTCCCCTCCAGGGATCGAGCAGCGCCTCGCCGCGCGGACCGACGACTGCGCCGCCCTGGACCAGGGTCGTTCCGACCAGCCGGGTCGATCCCGCCTCCTTGATCTCAAGCACAAGGGACTCCGGTCCGGTCACCGTGATGATCGGGACCTGCGCGCCTTCTTCGCTCAGATAGGCGGACTTGACGTCGGAGCGGGGGAACAGCGCGGCGATGGCCTCGCGGGTAAAGGGAGTCGTCGCCGTCAGCGGTCCGACTCCGACAGAAGACGCTGACCAGGCCTTCGTCGCCCTTGCCGCATCAGGCGGCAGATTGGCTTCCGTGGCCGGGGCGACCGGGACCGACGCGGGCTGTTCGGCAGGCTTGTCGCAGGCGGCCAGCAGGGCGACCGCAGCGAGTCCGCAGAGGAGAGGCGCTTTCATGCAGCGCAATCTAGCCCCTGACCCGGCTGCGTTGAACCGTTGATTCACCGGTCCGGTCAGGCTTGGGGCTTGGCGATCTGCAGCGCCTCGACGCCCTGCGGCGTGATCGTCCAGCCCTCGCGCCCGCGCTCCGCCAGACCCAGATCGGTCAGCGACCGGGCGTCGCTGATGTTGATCCAGTCCACGGGCTTGCCGGCCTGTTTCAGCGCCAGGTTTTCCAGCGCCACGAGCTGGCCCTCGGTCAACAGCATCACTGCCCTCCGGACAGGGGATTGGGACGAGCCGCGGCCGCGCGGCGGGCGTGGGTGGCTTCAAGCACCTGCTGCAGCCTCGTCACCTCAGCCGACAGATCGGTCACATCGCCTTCAAGCTGGCTTACGCGAGACTTGAGATAGGCGTTCTCGCGGGTCAGTTTCTGGACGTCTTCCGGGGTCATTGGATCACACTCTGACGGCTTCGGATCACAGCCCTTAAGAGCAGGGCGCGATGGGCGGTGATTCCGTCCTGAAGCAGTTCGGTTCTGGCGCCTTCAAGGACATCGCCCTGATGACGGCCTCCGAGCGCCCAGGCCTCGGCGCGCACCTCGGCTTCGGGAACCCCGCCGGCGCCAAGCGATCTGAAGATCGCGCCGAGCAGGCTCATTTGGCAAAACCCGTCGAGCGGGGATCGTTCAGCCCGTTTGTGGGCGTCGGGCGCGGTCGTGTGACAACCCCGGTTGAGCGAGGGTCGGTGAGAATATGGGGCGGGGGCGTTCGGGTCGGTCGGGACATGGCGTCCTTTCGGCCGGGGGATAGACGCGCATCGCGTCACAACCCTTCGGCCCGTAACCATAGACCAAGGCGCGGCCGATAGCTTGTTCTATCGGTTGGAGCCACAGGCGGGACAGGCCGGATCAGCGGCGATCCGGACGGTGCGGGTTTCCGCCGCGAGGGCGTCATAGATGAGCAGGCGTCCGGTCAGGGCGGCGCCCGCCCCGACGATCACCTTGATCGCCTCCAGCGCCATCATCGAGCCGATCACCCCCGCCAGGGCGCCCACCACCCCGACGGCGACGCAGGTTTCAGCGTCCGGCGGAACCTCCGGCACCAGGCAGCGATAGCAGGGCCGGCCCGCGAAAACTCCTACCTGCCCGGTCCAGCGACCGATGGCCCCGCTGACAAGAGGGACGCCGGCGGCCAGGCAGGCGTCGCTGACCAGCAGCCGGGTCTCGAAATTATCGGTTCCGTCGAGCACCAGATCATGGCCCGGGATTATCGCGGCGGCGTTGGCGGCGGTCACGGCGGGCGCCTGCGTGACGACGACATGCGGGTTCAGTCCGCTCAGGCGGGACGACGCCGCCGCCGTCTTCGGCTCGCCGATATCAGCGACGCTGTAGAGCACCTGCCTTTGCAGATTGGAGAGACTGACCACATCATCGTCGGCCAGGGTCAGCCGCCCGACTCCCGCCGCCGCCAGATACAGGGCCGCCGGGGCGCCCAGGCCTCCGGCGCCGATCATCAGCACGCTGGACGCCTTCAACTTCTGCTGGCCCGGGCCGCCGATCTCCCGCAGCACCAGATGGCGAGCATAGCGTTCGACCTCGCCGTCACTGAACGCCACCTTGACCTCACTTCCGCTCATGGCCACATCGGAACCATGCAAAACAGCAACAGCTTCCCCGACTGGCACGGCACCACCATCCTCGCGGTGCGCAAGGACGGCAAGACCGTGATCGCCGGCGACGGACAGGTGTCGATGGGCGCCACCGTGGTCAAGGGCTCCGCAAAAAAGGTCCGCAGACTGGCCGGCGGCAAGGTCATCGCCGGATTCGCCGGAGCGACGGCAGACGCCTTCACCCTGCTGGAACGGCTTGAGGCCAAGCTGGAACAGTATCCCGATCAGCTGGCGCGGGCCTGTGTCGAACTGGCCAAGGACTGGCGGACCGATCGCTACCTGCGGAAACTGGAGGCCATGCTTCTGGTCGCCGACAAGGACAATATCTACACCGTCACCGGCGTCGGCGATGTGCTGGAGCCGGACCACGGTGTGGCGGCGATCGGGTCAGGCGGCAGCTACGCCCTGGCGGCCGGACGCGCGCTGCTGGACGGTGATCTGGACGCCGAGGCCCTGGCCCGCAAGGCCATGGCAATCGCCGCGGACATCTGCGTCTACACCAACGGATCGTTGACGGTGGAAACGGTCTAGCCTCGGGCGAGGTCCTAATTTTACCGCGATTTCACGGGACCGAGGCATGCCGACGTGATCTAGCGTCCCGTCCTGATCCGGAGACTTCGCCGATGATCCGCCCCCTGCTTGTCGCCGCCCTTGCCCTGGGTCTGGCCGGTCCGGCGTTTGCCGCGAAGAAAAAGCCTGCACCGCCCCCCGTGACCCCGGCGCCGGTCGTGGCGGCGGAAAAGGCCTTCGCCGTCGATGGCGTGGCGATGGGCGTCAAGCAGAGCTTCCTCAAGCATATGGCCGATGACGCCATCGTCTTCCAACCCGACCCGATGAACGCCCGGGAAGCGATCAGCAAACAGTCTGACGCCCCCGGTCCGGAGCTGGAATGGTGGCCGACCTGGGCCGGCATCGCCCAGAGCGGCGACCTTGGCTTCACCACCGGCCCCTACGCCGTCGATGGCGTCAGGCGGGGGCACTATTTCACCGTCTGGATGCGTCAGGCCGATGGCTCCTGGAAGTGGGTCTATGACGGTGGAACCAGCAGCAGCGCCGCGACCGCGCCCGGCCCTGAACGCCCGACCGCCTATCTGCCCGTTTCTGATCAACCGGTTCAGGATCCCAAGGCCGCCTATGAGGATATGCAGGCGGCCGAAGTTTCCCTGAACACGGCGGCAAAGAGCGATCTCGCCGCCGGATACCTGGCGGTCATGGTCTGCGAAGGCCGCATCCAGGGGTCCAGCGCCGCCCCGGCGCAGGGATGCGCGAGCTTCCGCACCGAACTGGCGACCCGGGGCCGGAAAGCAGACTTCCAGGCGCGCAGCGGGGCGGTCTCCGGGGCAGGCGACCTGGGTTGGACCTGGGGAGACGCCCGGTGGACCGATATGGGCGAAGCCAAGCGCGGCCATTATGTGCGGGTCTGGCAGAAACGGGCCGACGGCTGGCGGCTGGTGTTCGATCAGCTTCTGACCTCGCCGCCGAAAGTCGCGACCAAGGCGCCGCCCGCACCTGCCGCCGCCCCCGCGCCCGCAGCGGAAATTGATGCTGAACCTGGGCCTGCTGTAGAGCCTGAGGGGTGACGCCGGCCCGGCGGGCGCCTATGTGCGAGCCTCGATACGCCCATTGCACCGGAGTCTGACGTCCCCGTGACCGAGTTTTCGCCCCGCGAGATCGTTTCCGAACTGGACCGTTTTGTTGTCGGCCACGCCGACGCCAAGCGGGCCGTCGCCATCGCCCTGCGCAATCGCTGGCGCCGGCGGCGGGCGCCGGAAGCCCTGCGTGACGAGATCACGCCAAAGAACATCCTGATGATCGGGCCGACCGGCGTGGGCAAGACCGAGATCGCCCGCCGTCTGGCCAAGCTGGCCCAGGCGCCGTTCCTCAAAGTCGAGGCGACCAAATTCACCGAGGTCGGCTATGTCGGCCGCGACGTTGACCAGATCGTCCGCGACCTGGTCGAGAGCGCCATTGGTATGGTTCGCGACAAGCGCCGCGCCGCCGTAAAGGCCCGCGCCGAGGCCGCCGCCGAGGAACGCATCCTCGACGCCCTGACCGGTCCCGGCAGCACCGCCGCCCGGGAAAGCTTCCGCACCAAGCTGCGCAATGGCGAGCTGAACGACAAGGAAGTCGAGCTGCAGCTGGCCGAAAGCGCCAGCCCTTTCCAGGGCATGGACATTCCCGGCATGCCGGGCGGCTCGATGGGGATGCTCAATCTCTCGGAGATGATGGGCAAGGCCTTCGGTGGCCGCACCCGCACCCACAAGACCACTGTCGCCGGCGCCTACGCGCCCCTGCTGGCCGAGGAGAGCGACAAGCTGGTGGATCAGGAGGCCCTGACCCAGGAGGCGCTTGAACTGGTGGAGAACAGCGGCATCGTCTTCCTTGACGAGATCGACAAGGTGGCCAGCCGGTCTGATCGCGCCGGCGCCGATGTCTCCCGCGAAGGGGTGCAGCGCGACCTGCTGCCGCTGATCGAGGGGACGACCGTCGCCACCAAATACGGCCCGGTCAAAACCGACCATATCCTGTTCATCGCCTCTGGCGCCTTCCACGTCGCCAAGCCCTCTGACCTGCTGCCCGAACTGCAGGGCCGTTTGCCGATCCGGGTCGAGCTGAAGGCCCTGAGCCGGGATGACATGCGGCGGATCCTGACCGAACCGGAGGCCAATCTGATCGTTCAGCAACAGGCGCTGATCGCCACCGAAGGCGTCAGCCTGACCTTCACAGCTGAGGCGATCGACGCCATCGCAGACGCCGCTGTCGCCGTGAACGGCAGTGTCGAGAACATCGGCGCCCGGCGCCTGCAGACGGTGCTGGAGAAGGTGGTTGAGGAGATCAGCTTCACGGCCGGTGACAGCGGCCAGACCGCATTCACCGTCGACGGAGCCTATGTGCAGGAGAAGGTCGGCGCCCTTGCGGCCGACACCGATCTGAGCCGGTTTATTCTCTAGTACCGCTCGGCCCGCGCCTTCAGGACAGCCTCCCGTAGCGCGGCGCCCAGCGCCTCACGCTCCGGGGGACTGAGAGCCCTGCCGACGCTGCGACGCTTTCCGGACAGCCGCAGGCGAACCCGCATCTGGTGTTCGCCAACCTCTTCAAGGTCGACATGGGTGAAGGCGGTGGGCGAGGTCCAGACCACGCGGCTGGCGCCCTGGGCCTCCTCGATGACCTCGACCTTATCGGCGCTGACCCTCAGCCGTTCCCGCCGGTCGGCGGCGCGGAAGCTGGCGCGGAAGGCGAGATAGACCAGCAGGACGTCCAGCCCGAGGAACATCGGCGCAGGCCAGGCGCCGATGGAAAAGAACACCAGGCTGACCAGCGCCGCCGACCCGCCAAGCACGCCGATCACCACCCGGAAGCCGAGCGTGTTCAGCGACCGGTTGGGCGAGATGACGGCGTCCATATAGAGGGTGGCGGGCATGGCCCAGAGTATAGTCCGCCCGTCGCCAAGGGCGAGCGGGCCGGAGGGTCCGTCGGTCGGAAAAATGCAGCAGCCTTTGCGCCCCCTGCCCCGCTTCACATGGCATAAGGCGCGGGTGACTGATTCCCTTGATCAAGCCCGAGACGTTCTGCGCCGCGTTTTTGGCCACGCCGATTTCCGGGGCCTGCAGGATCAGGTGATCACCGAGATCATGGCCGGCCGCAATGCCGTGGCTGTCCTGCCCACTGGCGGCGGCAAGAGCGTCTGCTACCAGATCCCCGCCATGTTGCGCCCGGGCCTTGGTCTGGTGGTCTCCCCGCTGATCGCCCTGATGAGCGATCAGGTGGCCTCGCTGCGCCAGGCCGGCGTTTCGGCGGCGCGGCTGGACTCCAACATCCCGCCCCAGGAACGGGCCGAGGTCTGGCGGTCGATCGAGGCAGGGACCCTCGACCTGCTCTATGTCTCCCCGGAAGGCCTTTCGGCCGGCAATCTGATGGAGCGGCTGACCGAGCTGAAGCTGTCGGTCATCGCCATTGATGAGGCGCACTGCGTCAGCCAGTGGGGTCACGATTTCCGGCCCGACTACCGTCTGCTGGGACGACTGGCGCACCATTTCCCAGGGGTGCCCCGGCTCGCGGTCACCGCCACGGCCGACGCCCGGACCCGCGAGGACATCCGCACCCAGCTGTTGCTGGAGGACGCCGCCGAGTTCGTCGACAGCTTCGCCAGGCCGGAGCTGGCCCTGTCGGCCGAGCGCAAGTCAGGGCCCGCGCACCGACGGGTCCTGGAACTGGTCGCCGAGCGGCCGGGCAAGTCGGGGGTCATCTATGCCGGATCGCGGGACGGGGTGGAGACGCTGGCCGAAAAACTGCGGGAGGCCGGGGTTCCGGCGCTGGCCTATCACGCCGGCCTCGACAAGGATCTGCGCACACGGCGGCTGGAAGAGTTTCTGGAGGCGGACGCGGCGGTGATGGTGGCGACCATCGCCTTCGGCATGGGGGTCGACAAGCCGGACGTCCGCTTTGTCATCCACGCCGATCCGCCGGGCTCGATCGAAGCCTACTGGCAGGAGATCGGCCGGGCCGGGCGTGACGGCATGCCGGCGGACGGCATCACCCTCTACAGTTCTTCGGACATGGCCTGGGCCTTCCGTCGGCTCGACAGCCGCGACATGGCGCCGGAGGTCAAGCAGGTCCAGGCGCGAAAGATCCGCCAGCTCTACGGCATGCTGGATGGCATGGCCTGTCGGGCGGCGGCGGTGCGGCGGTACTTCGGTGAAGACGCCGCCCAGCCCTGCGGCCAGTGTGATCTGTGTCTCGAACCGCCAGAGTCGGTCGACGCCAGCCAGGCGGCCCAGAAGGCCCTTGCCGCGACCCAGCGCCTTGGCGGGCGCTATGGCCGGGGCCGGCTGGTCGATCACCTGCTGGGCAAGACCAAGGATGTCTCGGAGTTCGAATCCGGCCTGTCGACCTGGGGCATCGGCAAGGAATACAGCCCCAATGGCTGGAAAGACCTGATCGATCAGCTGCTGTTTGAGGGGCTTCTCAAGGAAGACCCCAATGATGGCCGGCCCTTGGTCGGGCTGGGCGATCCGGAAGCGGTGCGGGCGGTCTATCGCAGCGAGCGTCAGGTATCCTTGCGCAAGCAGCCGGAAAAACTCGACGCCTCGACCCGGTCAGGACGGCCCCGCAAAAAGACCCGCGACGCCCTGGCCAGTTTGCCGGCGGAAAGCGCCCATCTGTTCGAGGCCCTGCGCGGCTGGCGGCGGGACGAGGCGCATCGCCAGCATGTGCCGCCCTACGTCATCTTCCATGACGCCACCCTGGCCGAAATCGCCACCCGCCGCCCCGAAACCCTGCCGGCCCTGGCCGCCGTCAGTGGCGTCGGCGAAGGCAAGCTGGAGCGTTACGGGGAAGCGGTGCTGACGGTGGTCAAGGCCAACTAGAGCCCCGTTCCGGCAGCCTCGGCCAGCGCCTTTAAAAGCAGGGGGTCCCCACGAGAGACCTTGCACCGATCACAAAAAGTCGCAAGCAAGCCTTCGGTTTTTTGGCCGTCGCCAAGACTCTGACTGATCAGGGCCTTGGCCAGATAGGGCTGATCATAAATCCTGAAGTTGGGATCAACTTTGTCCCAACGGTCAAACGCGCGGCTGATATCCGCCAGCGTCTCAAGGGCGCCGAGATCGTTGATCGCCGCTTGACCCGCTGTTTCCGCCCGCTGCCTAAAGGCGCCTGACTTGAGGTTCCCTTGGCTGGCCGGGAGCCTTGAGGCTCCCAGACGCCGGTGGTCCACTCCTGAAATACGCTCAAGTCGGAGATCGACCTGCGCAGAGCGATCCGTGCGCTTCCATTTCAACCCGGGGCCGGTGATCCTCGGGACCACATCAAGTGAAATACCCCAAGCAGCTTCGTATCCAGCTCCCTTTGTTGCACGATACTCAACGATATCGCGCCAGCTCTCGCGCGCTCTGATCCACCGCATAGGCGAAACCATCAAGAACCCGGCAGGCTCAAGAACGGTCCTCAATCCTTCATCAACCAACGCCGCCAGTTCACTCGCGGGGATCATATCGTCGGCTGCCAAGGGGCTTTCCAAACTCCGCCGGTCCCCCAGAAACGAGCGGAACAGATCGCCAACCGACAACTAGACGTCGACCTCGGCGTCCAGGGCGTTGGTCTGGATAAACTCGCGGCGCGGCTCGACCAGATCACCCATCAGACGACTGAACATGTCGTCGGCGTCGTCGGCGTGGTTGACCCGGACCTGCAGCAGGGTGCGGGCGTCGGAGTCGAGGGTGGTCTCCCACAGCTGCTCGGGGTTCATTTCGCCCAGGCCTTTGTAGCGCTGCATGGTCATGCCACGGCGACCGGCTTCCATGATGGCGCTGACCATGTCCAGCGGCCCGCGCACGGTCTGGCTCTTGTCCTTGCGGCGGAAGGTGGCCGGGGCGGAGAAGATCTGGGCCAGCGACAGGGCCCGCTCGGCCAGGCGACGACCATCGGCCGCATGCAGGGTCTGATCGTCAAGGACGATCTTTTCGGAGACGCCGCGCTTGACCCGGCTGAAGGCGAATCCAAGCCCGTCAGCAGGCTCACCGCTCCAGGCGCCGTCACCTTCCTCCGCATACAGATCAAGTCTTGCCGCGGCCTTGGCCGGATCGGGATCCTCGCCGAACAGGCCGGCCAGGGCCGCCTGTTCGATGGCGAAAGCCGGGGCGCGGGCCGACAGGCGTTCGATGTTGGCGCGGGCCTGACGGCAGGTTTGCACCAGGGCCAGAAGGTCCTGCCCCATCATCCGCTCGCCATTGGCTAGATCCAGTTCCGCGCCCTCGACGCCCTCGTCGGTGAGGAAGACCTCCATCTCGGCGTCGTCCTTCAGATAGCGGGAGGAGCGACCCTTGGTGGCTTTGTAGAGGGGCGGCTGGGCGATGTAGAGGTAGCCGCGTTCGATCACCTCCGGCATCTGACGATAGAAGAAGGTCAGCAGCAGGGTGCGGATGTGGGCGCCGTCGACGTCGGCGTCGGTCATGATGATGATGCGGTGATAGCGCATCTTCTCGATGTTGAAATCGTCTCGCCCGATGCCGGCGCCCAGAGCGGTGATCAGGGTGCCGACCTGATCGGAGCCCAGCATACGGTCGAAACGGGCTCGCTCGACGTTGAGGATCTTGCCGCGCAGGGGCAGGACGGCCTGGTTCTCGCGATTGCGCGCCTGTTTGGCGCTGCCGCCGGCGCTGTCGCCCTCGACGAGGAACAGTTCGGACTTGGCCGGATCGCGTTCCTGACAGTCAGCCAGCTTGCCGGGCAGGTTGGTGATGTCGAGCGCGCTCTTGCGGCGGGTCAGTTCGCGGGCCTTGCGGGCCGCTTCCCGGGCGGCGGCGGCCTCGACCACCTTGCCGACCAGGATCTTGGCCTCGACAGGATGCTCCTCGAACCAGGTGGCGAGACCTTCCTGAACCAGGCCCTCGACGGCGGGACGAACCTCGCTGGAGACCAGCTTGTCCTTGGTCTGGCTGGAGAATTTCGGATCAGGCACCTTGACCGACAGGACGCAGGTCAGGCCTTCGCGGGCGTCTTCACCCGTCACCGAGACCTTCTCCTTCTTGGCCATGCCGGAGCTCTCGATGTAGTTGCCCACCACCCGGGTCAGGGCGGCCCGGAAGGCCGCCAGGTGGGTGCCGCCATCCCGCTGGGGGATGTTGTTGGTGAAGCACAGCATGGTCTCGTGGTAGCTGTCGTTCCACCACAGGGCGAGGTCCAGCTGGACGTTCTCGCGCTGGCCGCGGATGATCATCGGCGTCTTGACCAGAGGCGTCTTGGCCTTGTCGAGGTGGCGAACGAAGGCTTCGATGCCGCCCTCGTAATGCAGGATTTCCTCGTAGGGCTCGGCCCCGCGCAGGTCCCGGAAATAGATGGTCACGCCGCTGTTGAGGAAGGCCAGCTCGCGCAGCCGGTGCTCCAGCGTCTTGCGATCGAAATCGATGTGGCTGAACGTCGCCAGCGACGGCAGGAAGGTGACGATGGTGCCGGTCAGCGGCTCGCCGTTGTCGCGCTTGGGCGACTCGCCGGTGATCTTGAGGGAGGTGACGGCGTCGCCGCGCTCGAAGCGCATTTCGTGTTGCTTGCCGTTCCGGTGAATCTTCAGTTCCAGATAGTCGCTGAGGGCGTTGACCACGGAAACGCCGACGCCGTGCAGGCCGCCGGAGACCTTGTAGCTGTTCTGGTCGAACTTACCGCCGGCGTGCAGCTGGGTCATGATGACCTCGGCCGCCGAGACGCCTTCGCTCTCGTGGATGTCGGTGGGAATGCCGCGACCATCGTCGCTGACCGTGGCCGAGCCATCGGCGTTGAGGATCACCTCGACCCGGGTCGCCCAGCCGGCGAGGGCTTCATCGATGGCGTTGTCGACCACCTCATAGACCATGTGGTGCAGGCCCGAGCCGTCATCGGTATCGCCGATGTACATGCCGGGGCGCTTGCGCACCGCGTCCAGGCCCTTGAGAACCTTGATGGAATCAGAGCCGTAGGCGGCAGCGCCTTCTTCGGCGGTCTGTTGGGCGAGGGGCGTCTTGTCCGGATTGATCTCCGGCATTTCGCCAGTCGTTTCGTCGGTCATTCAGTCGTCCAGAACGGTCAGGCCGGTCGGTTCCACGCGGAGACCCAGGGCCCGACCCTTGAAGGGGTCGAACAGCGAAGCGTCTGTACCGGTGAGAAACACCTGCAGACCCAGCGCCGCGATTTCGTCCGCCAGGGCGGCCCGTCGAAACGGGTCCAGGTGGGCGGCGACTTCGTCCAGCAACAATACAGGATTCGGCGCGGAAAAGGCACGCGAAAGTCGCGCCGCCTGGGCCAGAACCAGGTTCAGAATCAACGCTTTCTGCTCTCCGGTGGAACATTCCGCCGCCGGACGGTCCTTTTCCGCGTGGACGACGGCCAGATCGCCCCGGTGCGGCCCCGTCAGACCCCGCCCCGCAGACGCGTCCCGCGCCCGGGAAGCCGCCAGCGCCTCGGCCAGCCTCAACCCGATCGCCACCTCATCCTGACCGTCCGCCGCCATCCGCTCCCACTCGCCGGTCAGGGACAGCCTTGCCCTCGGAAAGGGTCGAACCTCACGGCTGTCGATCTCGGTCTGCAGGTCAGTCAGGGTTTCGGCCCGGGCGACCGCCAAAGCGGCGCCATGCTCGGCCATCCGCCCCTCCAGCGCGCCCAGCCACGCGGGGTCAGGACGGCCGGCGTCGTCGGTGAGCAGTCGCATGCGTTCGCGGTGGGCCTTCTCATAGGCCGAGGCATGGGCGGCATGCAGAGGCAGGGCCGCGAACACCAGCCGGTCAAAGAACCGCCGGCGATCGCCCGCCGCCTCCAGAAACAGTCGGTCCTGCGCCGGCGTCAGCCAGACGGGTCGGATATGGTCGGTCAGCCGTCCCGGCGGCACGCTGGTCCCCTCGACCCGCGTCAGCCGGCGGGATGAGCCGGGGGTGTCGGTGCCGGTGCCAAGCTGGACTTCGTCCTCGCCGTCGGTGATCCGCGCAGCAACCGCCCAGGCCCGGCCAATGCTCTCGCCCGGCATCCGCCGCCCGACCTCGGCCAGGCTGGCGCCGCGCAGACCACGCCCCGGCGACAGCAGAGAGATGGCCTCAAGAAGATTGGTCTTCCCCGCGCCGTTGGGCCCGGCCAGCCAGACGCTGCGCCCCGCCGGCTCAAGCCGGCCGACCGTGTAGGACCGAAAATCGGTCAGGGTCAGGGATGTCAGGGCGGAGGTGGTCAAGAATGATGCTCCCCCCTCGGGGGAGCTGTCGCGTAGCGACTGAGGGGGTCCCCAGCGAACGCCAGCGGCAGCTGTCTATACGGCCGGCGCCGGTGGAGGACCCCCTCCACCGCGCCAGGCGCGGTCCCCCTCCCCCGATGGGGGAGGATCTTGAGACTCAAACCCTCAACGGCATCAGCACGTACTTCACACCCGCGTCGGTCGGGTCGAGCACCAGGGTCGGGCTGGCCGGGTCGGCGAAGCGGAACTCGGCGATCTCGCCGTTGATCTGGCCGGCGACGTCGAGCAGGTAGCGGGCGTTGAAGCCGATTTCGAAGGGCTCGCCGTCGTAGTCGATCTCCAGTTCCTCGACGCCCTGGCCGGCTTCCATGTTGCGCACCGTCAGGGTCATCCGGCCGGTCTCGATGGCCAGCTTCACCGAACGGCTCTTCTCGGCCGAGATGGTGGCGACCCGGTCGACGGCCTTGGCGAACAGGCTGGCGTCGACGGTCATGATCCGCTGGTTGTCGCGCGGAATGACCCGCAGGTAGTCGGGGAAGGAGCCGTCGATGACCTTGCTGGTCAGGGCCGAAGCCCCGGCAAACTCGAACCGCACCTTCTGGGCGCTGACCTGGAAGCCGACATTCTCGCCGGCGTCTTCCAGCAGGCGGCGGGCCTCATTGATGGTCTTGCGCGGAATGATCACCCCCGGTTGGCCGGCGGCGCCTTCAGGCGCGGGCATCTCGGCCAGGGCCAGACGGTGACCGTCGGTGGCCACGGCGCGAAGCTTGGCCTCGCCGCCATCCATCACCGTGTGGACGTACAGGCCATTGAGGTAGTAGCGCGTCTCCTCGGTGGAGATGGCGAAGCGGGTCTTGTCGATCAGCCGGATCAACTCACCGGCGTCGATCTGGATATGGGCCGACAGGCCATCGGCGCTCATCACCGGGAAGTCGCCCGCCGGCAGGACCGGCAGATTGAACTTCGACCGGCCGGCCGAGATCATCAGACGGGGATCCTCGCCCGAATAGCTGAGCGAGACATCGGCGCCGTCCGGCAGTTTGCGGACAATTTCATACAGGGTGTGGGCCGGGGCGGTGATCTGACCGGGCACGTCGACATGGGCGGCGCCCTCGTCGATGATTTCCATATCCAGGTCGGTCGCCGAAAAGCTGACCTGCTCGCGATCGGCCGAGAGCAGCACATTGGACAGGATCGGGATGGTGTTGCGGCGCTCTACGACGCTCTGAACGTGGCCCAGGGCCTTCAGCAGAGCGGCGCGCTCGATGGTCAGCTTCATGTCTCGTCCGGCATCGGGGCGAATCGGGCCCTGTCAGCCCGGCCGCCATGAAAGGTGACCGCCGACATTAGCGGAAATGCCGCGCCGGGGAAGGGGGCCAGAGCCCTCTTCCCCCACCTCAGGGCGCCATTTTCAGACGTTGACGGCGATCAGGCCTTGGTATCGATCGCCTCGCCGCTGTGATCTTCATCGGCGGCGTAGGGATTGGCTCCGCCCGCCGTCTGGTCCGGCTCGCCGGCGCCGGACCCCTTGGCCGCGACCACGACCATGGCCGGGCGAACCAGACGGCCGAACAGGGAATAGCCGGACTGCAGGGTCTTGATCACCGAACCGGCGGCGGCTTCGGCCGAGACCTGTTCCATCATCGCCTGGTGCAGGTTGGGGTCGAACTTCTCGCCGACGCCCGGGTCCACCTTTTTCAGGCCGTTGCGTTCGAAAGCCTCGAGCAGCTTCTTCTCGGTCATCTCGACGCCGATGACGAAGTTCTTCACCGCCTGGTCCTGGGCGTCGCGCGGAGCGAAGGCCGTGGCCTGGCCAAGGTTGTCGGCGGCGTCGAGCAGGTCGCGGGCGAACTTGGTGATCGCATAGGCGCGGGCGTCGTTCATCTCCCGCTCGGCTCTACGCTTGGTGTTCTCGGCCTCTGCGGCGTAGCGGAGGGCCTGATCCTTCAGGGTGGCGACCTCGGCCTTCAGGGCCTCGATCTCGCCGTCGACATCGCCGACATCGATGATGTCATCGTCCTGGATTTCGGTCTGGTCCTGTTCGTCACTCATCACGTCTTATCCGTCCATCATCTGACCGAGCACCCTGGCGGTGTAGTCCACCAGAGGAATGACCCGGGCATAGTTTAGCCTGGCCGGACCGATCACGCCGATCGCGCCCAGCACTTTTTGTCGGCCTGACATATAGGGAGCCGCGATCACGGCGGAACCCGAAAGTGAGAAGAGCCGGGTTTCAGCGCCAATAAAAATGCGCACCCCCTCGGCTTCCTTGACCCCGTCGAGGAGACCGATCAGCTGCTCCTTCTGCTCAAGATCCTCGAACAGGCGGCGAATTCGCTCCAGATCATCGGCCGCCCCGCCGTCGATCAGATTGGCCTGGCCCCGGACGATCAGGGCCCGGGCGTCCTCGGCCCCGCCGCCCCAGGCCGCCAGCCCATCCTCGACCAATCGGGCGGCGACAGCGTCGAGCTCGCCCCGGGCCCGCTCCAGTTCGGCCCGCATCTCGTTGCGCGCCTCCAGCAAGGTGCGGCCGCGCAGTCTGGCGGCGAGAAAATTGGAGGCCTCGATCAGGGCGGCGGGCGTGATGCCGGGCGACAGCCGCATCAGACGATTCTCGACCGCCCCGTCCTCCAGCACGATGACCACCAGCGCCCGATCAGGACCCAGCGCGACGAACTCCACATGCTTGACGCCAGCCTCGCGGGAGGGCGTGACCACCACCCCGGCGCCGCCGGCCAGACCCGACAGGATGGCGCTCGCCTCCTGAAGGGCCTCCTCCATCGAGCCGCCCCGGGTCTTCAGCCGCCCCTCGATGGCGTTGCGCTCCGCCTCGCCGACATCGCCGACTTCCAGAAAGCCGTCGACAAAGAGGCGCAGGCCCGCGTGGGTCGGCATCCGTCCGGCGCTGACATGGGGGGCGTTGAGCAGGCCAAGGGTGGCCAGATCCTGCATGGTGTTGCGGATGGAGGCGGGCGAGAGATGCACGCCGCCCTTGGAGATGGTTCGCGACCCGACCGGTTCGCCGGTTTCCAGATAGCTTTCGACGATACGCCGGAAGATGTCCCGGGCCCGGCTGTCAAGATCCGACAGGCTGGGCGACTGGGAAAGACCTGGAATAAGGGGGCTCATGGCTTCCTGACCTGGCGCCGGTGGACGCGGCGGCCTGCATCTAGGATAAGCGCCGCACATTCGGGCGCAAGGCGCGCCCTTTCGATCTTCAAAGAGACCCTGATGCGCCCCTCCGACCGCACGCCCGACCAGCTCCGCACCGTCAGCCTCGAGACCGGCGTCAATCGCTATGCCGAGGGCAGCTGCCTGGTCACCTTCGGTCACACCAAGGTGCTGGTCACCGCCAGTGTCGAGACCAGCGTGCCCGGATGGATGCGCGGCAAGGGCGCCGGCTGGGTGACGGCCGAATACGGCATGCTGCCCCGCGCCACCCACACCCGCGGTCGCCGCGAAGCCGCCCAGGGCAAGCAGTCGGGCCGCACCCAGGAGATCCAGCGGCTGATCGGCCGGTCCCTGCGGGCGGTGGTCGACATGAAGGCGCTGGGCGAGCGTCAGGTGGTGCTGGACTGCGATGTGGTGCAGGCCGACGGCGGCACCCGCACGGCCGCGATCACCGGCGCCTGGGTGGCCCTGCGGATGGCCACGAAATACCTGCTCGACGAGGGGGTGCTGACCACCGATCCGATCCTCGATCAGGTGGCGGCGGTGTCCTGCGGCGTGTTCGACGGCGTTCCGGTCCTCGACCTCGACTATGACGAGGACAGCAACGCCGAGGCCGACAGCAATTTCGTGCTCACCGGCAATGGCGACATTGTCGAGATCCAGGCCACCGGCGAGAAGCGCGGCTTCACCCGGGCTGAGTTCGAAGCCCTGTTCGGTCTGGCTGAAAAAGGCATCGGCGAGCTGTTCGCCATGCAGCGCACGGCCTGCGGCCTGGCCTAATCCTCCGCCTCGTCGTCGAAGTCCGACGGGCCCGGCTCGAAACTGAGAATGTCGCCGGGCTGGCAACCCAGCTCGCGGCACAGGGCGTCGAGGGTAGAAAAGCGGATCGCCCGGGCCTTGCCGGTCTTCAGGATCGACAGGTTGGCGATGGTGACGCCGACCCGGTCGGCGAGTTCTGTCAGGGACATGCGGCGCTCCAGCAGCACGCGGTCCAGGCGGACGTGAATGGCCATGATGTCTCGCTCCGGCCCTAGATCGTCAGTTCGGCTTCATTGCGAAGGCGGGCGCCTTCACGGAAAACCTCGGCCAGCACGAAGACGACCATGACGGAGAACCAGGTTGTCGGGCTGAAGCCGGTCTCGAACTTCTGGAATCCAGGCAGCAGCAGCACGGTGATCATCGCATAGAGATAGGTGCCCAGGGCCAGCCCGGCGAGCACCAGGCCGATCAGTCGCAGGCGGCCCACATTCTCCGGATGGAAGGGGTCGCCCGCCGTCAGGGTTTTGAAGATGCTGCGAAGTTGACCGACGATCAGCAGCCATCCGCCCGAGGCCAGGGCCCCGCCGAACAGGGCCGCCGCCAGGGTCGGGCCGGTCGTTTCGGGATTGCCGAAGTCGGCGCCGAGATCGAGGCGCGCGATCAGGTCGGTGTTGAAGCTGAGCAGCAGCATGACGACGCCAGCCACGGCCAGCAGCGCAAGCAGGGCCCACAGCAGAAACCAGGTGACGTCGAGAATGATTTTGAGAAAGCTCGAAACCGAGCCAGGCCCCAGGGTCCTCATGACCAGTTGATCCCTTGAATATCTTCGCCCCGCCAGGGGCCGATGGCCGCCCGCCGATGTCCATCCGGTGATGGACTGATCGGCGAGCATGCCTTGGCGGCGCGTCTCACGATAGACCCGCCGATCAGAAGGACGGGGCGATGAAGCTGTAGGCGGCGAAAGGCATGATCAGCACGACGGCGGAATAGACGACGGCGACGGCGACGCGGTCGACGATGGCGGTGGCTTTGGCGAAAGTCATTTCAGGTGTCCCTCTGGTCTCGTTTGAAGCCCCGGTCTGGCCGGCGGCCCCGGTCGGCGATGTCGCCGTCCGTGAGATGAGGGATAGGCCCGCATCGCTTTTCGATCAAATTACATATCGTTTAACGATATTAAACTCCTGTAACAGAATTACAGACAGTACAGGTCGCCGGCCCTAGAACGGCACCTCTGGCGGCGGCGGAGCGGGCCTGGCGCGGTCTTCAACCAGATCGCCGATCGGGTCCGGCGAGGACCGCGCGGGCGCCCGGGCGGCGGGAACCTTGGCCGGTTGCGATTTGGCGGCCGGGGGTCTGGCGGGCGCGGCCGCCTTTTCGACGGGCGGCTTCTCGGGCGCAGCAACGGCGACCTGGGCCGGCGGGGCGTCTTCAGCCGCCGGGGCGAGCTCGGCCGGCGTCTCGACCTTCACCGGCGCCGGTCTGACCGCTGGCGTTTCCTCGGCAGCCGGGGCGGCGAAGGGTCCCGAAGCGGCCCCGGCGTCGATCGCCACGGCCTCGGGGGGGCCGGCCGCGGCCGTCGGAGCGGTCCGGGTCCCGGACTCCCATTCGGGCGCATCCCGGCGCAGGGAATCATTCAACCCCATCGCCGTTCCGGCGACGCCGCAGACGAACAGGCCAATGGCGACAATGCGAAGGGTGGAGGGTGAAATCCGATCCATGCGCCACAGACTACCGGCAGTCAGCCTCAGCGAAAAGCGTCCTGATCACCCCGGATAACATTAGACCCTTGAAAAATGGACCCGGTCGTCCAATTTAATCTTGCCGCAAAGACGTCGCCGCTGTAACGGCAGCGTCGGACGGTACCGTCCAGTTTTCATTCTGAGTTCCGGAAACACAGTCAGATGCCGCAGATCAACAGGCAAAAGCTTGTCCCCATGCTGGCCGCCGGCGTTGTCGGGGTCGCGGTCGTGATCGGCGGCGCCTTCTGGTGGCATGGAAAACAGAGCTTCGAGGGCACCGATAACGCCTTCGTCCAAGCCGACACCGTCCAGGTCAGCCCGCAGGTCTCCGGCTATGTTCTGGAGGTGTTGGTCGCCGACAACCAGCGGGTCGAGGCCGGTCAGGTCATCGCCCGCATCGACCCCTCGACCATCCAGGCCCGCTACGACCAGGCTGTCGCCAACGTCCGCGCCCTGCAGGCCGATGTTGACGCGGTCGATGACAAACGCGCCCTCGAACAGGCGATGATCGCCCAGAGGGCCGCCGGCGTCTCCAGCGCCCGCGCCGACGCCGGTCGCATGGCCGTCGACTCCCGCCGCTATGGCGAGCTTGCCGAAAAGGGCTGGGTGTCGGAACAGAAGCTGCAGCAGGTCAAGGCTTCGGAAAAGCAATCCACCGCCAATGTGGAAGCGGCGGAGGCCGCTCTCGTGGCCGAGCAGCGCGTCGCTCAATCCCTCGGCTCGGCCAAGGCCCAGAAGGTCGCCCAGGTGCAGGCCGCGCAGGCGGCCGTCACCCAGGCCCGCATTGATCTGGAGCGCACGGTGATCCGCGCGCCCGTCGCCGGGGTTGTCGGCGCCCGGTCCGTCAGGCCGGGCCAACTGGTCCAGCCGGGCCAGACGATGATGGTCGTGGTGCCGCTGGGCGAGACCTATGTGGTCGCCAACTTCAAGGAGACCCAGCTCTCCCGCCTGCGGATCGGCCAGCCCGTCGAGATCAAGGCAGACGCCCTGGGCAAACAGGTCATCAAGGGTCGCATCGACAGCTTCTCTCCGGCCACCGGCGCCGAGTTCGCCCTGATCCCGGTCGAGAACGCCGTCGGCAATTTCACCAAGATCGCCCAGCGGGTGCCAGTGCGGATCGTTGTCGACAAGGGCCAGCCGGTGAGCGGGGCCCTGAGGCCGGGGCTGTCGCTTGAGGTCAAGGTCGACGTGCGGGTCAAATCCGGCGCCAGCTTCGCCGACAGCGGCGTCGCCCCCGCCCGGGTCGCCGCCGGCGAAGCGACCGCCGGACAATGACCGACGTCACTGTCGCCAAGGCGCCAACTACGGCGTCGGGGCAGGTCAACTGGACGGCGCTGCTGATCGGGTTTGGCGGCATGGCCATCGGCCAGTTCATGGCCATTCTCGACATCCAGATCGTCGCCGCCAGCCTGCCGCAGATCCAGGCCGGGATCGGGGCCAGCGCCGATCAGGTCAGCTGGATCCAGACCGCCTACCTGATCCCGGAAGTGGTGATGATTCCGCTGTCGGCCTATCTGAGCCGGCTTTGGGGGACGCGCCTGGTGTTCATGACCAGCTGCGCCGGCTTCATTGTCATGAGCGTCATCGCCGGTCTGTCGACCAGCATCGAGTTCATGATCTTCGCCCGCGCCCTGCAGGGCTTTATCGGCGGGGCGATGGTGCCGACGGTGTTCGCCACCGCCTTCACCGCCTTTCCGCCGGACAAGCGGGTGATGGCCAATGTCGCCACCGGCATGATCGTAACGCTGGCGCCGACCGTGGGCCCGATCCTCGGGGGTCATCTGACCGAATGGCTGAGCTGGCGCTGGCTGTTCTTCATCAACGTCGGACCGGGCCTGCTGAGCCTGTTTCTCGTCGGACGCTTCGCCAATTTCGACAAGGGCGACGCCAGGCTGGCCACGGGCTTTGACTGGTATGGCCTGGGGCTGATGGCCACCTTCCTGATGAGCATGCAGTACGTCGTCGAGGAGGGCTCGAAGGACGACTGGTTCAACGACGGGGCCATTCTCTGGCTGACGGTGCTGGCGGTGATCACCGGCTGCGCCTTCATCTGGCGCAGCCTGGCCTACAAGCAGCCGCTCGTGCAGTTGCGCGCCTTCAAGGACCGCAACTTCACCCTTGGTATACTGATGACCGCCGTCTCGGGCATGAGCCTGTACGGCGGCACCTTCCTGATGCCGTTGTATCTGGGCCGGATCCGCCAGTTCTCGGCGGCGGAAGTCGGCACGACGATGCTGGTTTCCGGCATCTGCATGTTCCTGACCGGCCCCCTCGTCGGTCGGCTGGCGCGGAACCTGGATGCGCGCATTCCGATGGTCGTCGGCTTTTCCATGGTCGCCTGGGGCATGTGGCTGGGCCACGACATCACCGGCGACTGGGGCTTCTGGGAGTTTGCGGCGTTGCAGGCCTTCCGGGGCTGCGGAGTGATGATCGCCATGATCGCCACCAGCCAGCTGACCATGTCGACCCTGCCGCAGGCGATGGTCAAGGACGCCTCGGGGCTGATGAACCTGTCGCGCAACACCGCCGGGGCCATCGTTCTGGCCTTCCTGTCGACGAGCCTGACCACCCAGACCGCCAACCACATGAATGCGCTCAGCTCGCGGGTGACCATCGCCTCGGTCGACGCCCAGGCGATGATCGCCGGCCTGACCCAGCGCATGACCGCCATGGGCGTCGCCGACCCGGAAGCAGCCGCCCGCAAGGCCTTCCAGTTCATGCTCAACAAGCAGGCCTCGATCCTGGCCTTCGGCGACGGCTTTGCCGTGCTGGCCATGGCCGGCGCCCTCGCCGCCGCCCTCGCCCTGCTCGCCAGACCCGCCAAGACAGCGCCAACAGCCGCCGCCATCGAGGCGGCCGCAGAAGCTCACTGACATGCCCAGACTCACCGGACAGATCGACACCGCCAAGACCGAAGCCATTCTCAACGCCGCCGCCGAGGTTCTGGCCGAGCGGGGGCTGGCCGCGCCCATCGAGGAGATCGCCCGCCGCGCCGGGGTCTCCAAGCAGACCATCTACAACCGCTATGGCGCCAAGACCGAACTGGTCCGGGCCCTGGTCGAGCGCCGGGTGGATTCGATCACCGCCCCCCTGCGCGACCCCGGCGCCGAGGATCATCCCGAGCAAACACTCGCCGCCTATGCCCGCACCCTCCTGCAGGTGATCTCCGACAGCGGCTATTCTGTGATGCGGCTGTCGATCCAGAGCGCCGTCGAAATGCCCGATCTGGCGCGGGAGGTGTTTGAAACCGGCCCCCTGCGTTCACGCGCCCAGCTCGCCGCCTTCCTCGAAAAGGAAAACAGCAATGGCCGGCTGAAGATCGACGATCCCATGCAGGCGGCGGAGTTCTTCGGCGGCATGGTTCTGGGTCATCGCCAGACGCGCGCGCTGTTGCGGCTCGGCTCCGACCTGACGAATGAACAGGCCGACGACCTGGCCGCCGCCGCGGCCCGCGTCTTCATGCGGGCCTATGCGGTCTGAGCAAACCGTCTCCCGGCGTCCGGGAGACGGGCCTCTCTACCCCGCGCCGTTGGCGATCTCGTCCGGCAGCCCCATCATGTGGAAGCCGGCGTCGACGTGGATCACCTCGCCGGTCGTCGAGCGGCCCAGGTCGGACAGCAGCCACAGGGCGCAGCCGGCCACGCCCTCCATGGTCGTGTCTTCCTTCAGGGCGCTGAACATCCGGCCCTGGCCGAGCAGGCCGCGACCGCCGCTGATGCCGGCCAGCGACAGGGTGCGCATGGCTCCGGCCGAGATGGCGTTGACCCGGATGCCCTTGGGGCCAAGGTCGCGGGCGATGTAGCGGGTCGCCGCCTCCAGCGCCGCCTTGGCCACGCCCATGGTGTTGTAGTTGGGAATGACCCGCTCGGAGCCCAGATAGGTCATGGTGACCATCGAGCCGCCCGGCTTCATCATCTTGCTCGCCCGGTTGGCGGCGTCGACGAAGCTGAACGCGGAGATGTTCATCGCGGTGAGGAAGCCTTCCCGCGTGGTGTTCTCGACAAAGCTGCCCTTCAGCTCGTCCTTGTTGGCGAAGGCGATCGAGTGGACCAGAAAGTCCAGCCCGCCAAAACGCGTCTCGAGATCGGCGAAGGCGGCGTCCATCGAGGCGTCATCGGTGACCTCGCACGGGATGAAGTCGGTGACGCCGATCGCCTCGCCCAACGGACGGACGCGCTTTTCCATGTCGGGCAGATAGGCGAAGGCCAGCTTGGCGCCCTGGGCGGCCATCTGACAGGCGATGCCGTAGGCGATGGAATTGTGATTGGCCACCCCCATGATCAGGCCGGTCTTTCCGGCCATCAGGTCACCCTTGGGGAAGCTGTATTCTTCGGCCATGCGGCGTCTCCTCGAAGATTCTGCAGCGGGTTTACAGGAGGTTCGTGCGGCGAGGCTAGAGCATGTCAGGCCGAAGTGTGCGCGGTTCGGCCGCTCGGACAGGCTCTGGATGTTTGACTCTAGCGCGCTTCGAACAACGGCGCGATGGTTCTGATCGCCGCCTCCGCCTCGGCCATGTCAGGCGACTCGTCCTCCGAACCCCACCCCCACATGGCGTTGCCGCCGTACTGGACGACGATCCCGTCCGGCCGGGGCAGGACGTTCACATGGCGATAATAGAGGCCGTAGCGAACCTCCGGCTGCGGCGCGAGCCAGGCGATCTGACCCCGCACCGGGGTGACACTCTCGTCCCGCCAAAGCGCCCGGGCTCCGTAGCCGGTGCAGTTGACGACGACCGGCTGGCTCAGACGGGCGAGGTCGGCCGGCGAATTGAAGGTCATGGTCTCGATATGACCGCCCTCCAGCAGAAAGTCCGTGGTCATCAGGTGGGCCAGTTCGGCGACATTGAACTGCATCGACACGCCATGCCGCGCGCGGGCGACGGGGAAGGGGTGTTCAGCGTTGCTCAGGGTCCGCCAGGGCGGCGACAGACCCTCCAGCGGAGCCTCGTAGAAGGTCACGCGGGGCACGGAGACCGGACGTTCCGGAAAGGCGACCTCTGGCCCGCCGGCTCCGGGCCCGTCGAACAGGGTGTAGCGATCCGTCCAGGCCACAGGCGCCCCCGGTAGCCCGACCAGGGTCTGCCAGGTGGCGTAGGAGGCGCGCGCCATCTGCTGGTAGAGGGCGGGAAAGGCCGCATCGACCTTGTCGGCATTGGCGATACGGCTGTCGGGAGACCAGGTGCCCGTGGCCCGCGCCGAGCGGGTGTAGGGCGCCCTGTCCCTGGCGTAGATGGTCACCTTCGCCCCGGCCCGAAGAAGCGTCAGGGCCGTGGTCAGGCCGATGACGCCGCACCCGATGACCGCGACCTCCCGCGTCCCGCCGTCCAGCGCCCTGGCCGCCGCAATCTGGGCGCTGCCCCAGGAGAGGGACCAGCCGCTGCCGCCGTGGCCGTAGTTGTGCACCACACGCTTGCCGGCGACCTGTTCGACATCGAGCCGGGGTCCGGCGTCGCGGAAGGGACGGAGGCAGACGGTGACCTTGGTGATGCGGTCGGTCCGCATCTTCAACGGCGCCAGGGGAGGAACGACAAAGCGCGGCCCTGTGGCCAGGGTGATCGGCGTCGCCGCCTGCGGGCCTACACAGCCGGCCAGCCCCAGTGCGCCGAGGCCGCCAAGGCCGCCCAGGACGGCGCGTCTGCTGCGAAGGTCGGCTGTCGTCACGCGGCGCTCCCTTAAGATCTGGCCGCAAGCCTAGCGGTCAGGGCGCGTCAGGACCAGTCCGGGGCCGGCGCCATGGCGGCGACACCTTCCGAAAAGGCGTTCAGCGCCTTGGACAACAGGGCGGACAATTCCGGATCACCAACGATGCCGTCGGAATCGAGATTGCGGCCCGGCAGGGGGACCGGAACACAGGCAGCCTCGACGAACCGCGCCTGCATCATAGTCAGGGTCTCCCTGATATGATCCTGGGCGTGATGGGCGTGAGGCGCGGCATTCAGCAGGGCGACGGGCTTTTCCGGAAACTCGACGCTGGGGACCAGCCAGTCGAGGGCGTTCTTCATCACGCCTGCGACCCCGTGGGCATACTCGGGACTGCAGATAATCAGCCCGTCTGACGCTCCAACCGCCTGACGCAGCCGCCGCACCGGCGGAAGCAGGTCCCCGTCGAGATCGGGATTGAAGTGCGGCAGGTCGTTGAGACCGTCGAACACCAGGACGCTGTCGCCTGGCGCGCATAGTCGGGGCAGGGCCGCGATAAGGCGGCTGTTTGAAGAAGCTGCTCTCAGGCTGCCGGAGATCGCCAGAAATTCCATTTGGCGACCTTCCGGCGGGGTCGGTCTAGACCCGCGCCATGATCAGGCAGCCGTTGGTGCCGCCAAACCCGAAGCTGTTGCTCATCGCCACATCAACGGGCTTGTCCGACCGCTGACGCAGGATCGGCAGGTCAGCGAAGGCCGGGTCGAGATTTTCGATATTGGCGCTCTCGGCGGCAAAGCCGTTGTTCATCATCAGGATCGAATAGATGGCCTCCTGGGCGCCGGCGGCGCCGAGGCTGTGGCCGGTCAGGGACTTGGTCGAGCTGATCAACGGGGCCTTGTCGCCGAACACCTGGCGCACGGCGTCCATTTCCTTGGCGTCTCCGACCGGGGTCGAGGTGCCATGAGGGTTCAGGTAGTCGATGGTCCGGCCACCGGCGCTGGCCATGGCCAGCTTCATGCAGCGAATCGCGCCCTCGCCCGAGGGGGCGACCATGTCGAAGCCGTCGCTGTTGGCCGCGTAGCCGACAATCTCGCCGTAGATCTTCGCGCCGCGGGCCTTGGCCCGTTCGTATTCTTCCAGCACCAGAATGCCGGCCCCGCCGGCGATGACGAAGCCGTCGCGATCAGCATCATAGGCGCGGCTGGCCTTGGCCGGCGTTTCGTTGAACTTCGAGGACATGGCGCCCATGGCGTCGAACAGGTTGGACAGGGTCCAGTCCTCTTCCTCGGTCCCGCCGGCGAAGACGACGTCCTGCTTGCCCCAGGCGATCTGCTCATAGGCCGAGCCGATGCAGTGGGTGGAGGTGGCGCAGGCCGAACTGATCGAGAAGTTGAGACCGCGGATCTTGAACCAGGTCGACAGCACGGCCGACGGGCCGCTGCTCATCGCCTTGGGAACGGCGAAGGGGCCGATCCGCTTGGGACCCTTTTCCCGCGTGGTGGCGGCCGCCTCGACGATGACGTGGGTCGAGGGCCCGCCGGCGCCGACGATCAGGCCGGTCTTTTCATTGGAAACTTCCGCCTCCTCAAGACCTGAGTCGGCGATCGCCTGCTCCATGGCGATATGGGCATAGCCGGTGCCCTGAGCGAGGAAGCGGGCGGCGCGGCGGTCGACATGCGCTTCCCATTCAATGTCCGGGATCGCCCGGACCTGGCTGCGGAAGCCCAGTTCCGCGTAGTCGGCGGCGAAGGTTACCCCGCTGCGGGCCTCGCGCAGGGAGGCTGTCACCTCGTTGGCGTTATTGCCGATCGACGACACAATGCCGATGCCAGTAACCACGACGCGTCGCATGGCGACTCCCTTCGATTCCCCGGGGCCTGTTGGTCGGCCCGCTGATTGTTCTTCTGGTTTCAGACCATCGACGCGGGGTCGAACAACCCGACGCGCAGATCCTTGGCCTCATAGATGGGCTTTCCATCGGCTTCGAGAACCCCGTCGCCGATGCCCATGACCAGTTTTCTCATGATCACCCGCTTGAGGCTGATGCGGTAGACCACCTTCTGGACCTTCGGCGTCACCTGGCCGGTGAACTTCACCTCGCCGACGCCGAGCGCGCGGCCCTTGCCGGGCGCGCCCGACCAGCCGAGGAAGAAGCCGACCAACTGCCACATGGCGTCCAGGCCCAGGCAGCCCGGCATGACGGGGTCGCCTTCGAAGTGGCATTTGAAGAACCAGAGGTCGGGATTGATATCCAGCTCGGCGACCATCTCGCCCTTGCCGTAGAGCCCGCCTTCCTTGGTGATCAGGGTGATCCGATCCATCATCAGCATCGGCGGGGCCGGCAGCTGGGCGTTGGCGGGACCGAACATCAGGCCTTTCGAGCAGGCGATCAGGTCATTGTAGTCGTATGAGGACTGGGGCTCGTGCGTCATGTATGTCCAAAGCCGCACTGCTGGCGGCGGTTCCTTGCCGATCAAAATCGAGCGGGCGTAGCACGCCCCCCCGTTTGCCTCAACCAGCGGGAGGACGGACCCCTGTGCACTCCGGCGCCGGCCCGCCGCCCCAGAGTTCGGCGTCAGGAGCCCAGCCGCTCTCGCCGCCGGCTTCCAGCTTGCTCCATCCGCCCTCGGCCTTGAGCTGGGACGCCACCGCCCCGGACCTCAGATAGGCGACAACCCGGGCCCCCGCTTTCGGCTCGGCCAGCAGCGGCAGATCCCCCGGCTTGGCCCGCATCGCGGTGCGGCTGCCGTCGACCATCTGTTCCTTCAGCCAGGCCTCGCCGCCGTCAGGACCACGAACCTTGCGCCAGTCCCGGCTCTCGGCCACGACCAGCAGGGGCATTTTGCGCACCCGCCAGACCCAGAGGATCCGCTGATCCAGTCCCGGGCCGTTGCGGGCATTCACCTCGCCGGACTTCAGGGCGACAAACCGGGGCACCGGATAGCCTGACGGCGTCTTGCAGCGCGCGGTTTCGCCGCCGCCGCAGCCGGACAACAGGGCGGCCGCACCCAGCAGAAGAGCTCCACCGGCGGCGAATCGTAAAAGTCGCATGGCTCATCTCCTCTTCCCGTGCGGCTGCGGCTGCGTCGGGCGCCCGGTCAGGGCGCCCCCGCATCAGGCGTCGTCGGCCTTCAGGTGCAAATCTTACGTTAATTGCACAGAGAACGCCGCAATTGGGTTTCACTCTTCGGCATCGCGCTTTATCTGTCAGCGGGCGCCCATCCGGGCGGCGCTCGCTTGCCCAGAATGGTCATGGCCGTCAAACGACCCAAAGTTATCGTCACCCGCAAACTCCCCGACCCGGTCGAAACCCGGATGCGGGAGCTGTTCGACACCGAGTTGAACGTCGACGACAAGCCGATGAGCGGCGAGCAGCTGCTTGATGCGCTCGGCCGGGCGGACGTCCTGGTGCCGACCATCACCGATCGTCTGGACTCCCGCCTGCTGTCGCGGGCCGGACCCAACATGAAGCTGATCGCCAACTTCGGGGCCGGCGTCGACAACATCGACGTGGCCACCGCAAATCAGCGCGGCATCATTGTCACCAACACCCCCGGCGTGCTGACCGAAGACACCGCCGACCTGACCATGGGCCTGATCATGGCCTCCAGTCGCCGGGTCGTTGAAGGCGCCAACGTCGTCCAGAGCGGCGGTTTCTCCGGCTGGTCGCCGACCTGGATGCTGGGTCGCCGCATCTGGGGCAAGCGCCTGGGCATCATCGGCATGGGCCGCATCGGTCAGGCGCTTGCCCGCCGGGCCAAGGCGTTCGGCCTGTCGATCCACTATCACAACCGCAAGCCGGTCAACGCCCGCATCTCCGATGAGCTGGAAGCGACCTACTGGGAAAGCCTTGATCAGATGCTGGCCCGGATGGACGTCATCTCCATCAACTGCCCGCACACGCCGGCCACCTACCACCTGCTGTCGGCCCGCCGGCTTAAACTCCTTCAGCCGCATTCCATCGTCGTCAACACCGCCCGTGGCGAGGTGATCGACGAGGGCGCCCTGGCCAATATGCTGGCCCGTGGCGACATCGCCGGCGCCGGTCTGGACGTCTATGAGCATGAGCCGGCGATCAACCCCAAGCTCCTGAAACTGCCCAACGTCGTGCTGTTGCCCCATATGGGTTCGGCGACGGTCGAGGGCCGGATCGACATGGGCGAGAAGGTGATCATCAACATCAAGACCTTCATGGACGGCCACCGCCCGCCGGACCGCGTCGTCCCCTCCATGCTCTAGGCGGCGAGACGGAACCGACAGTTCATCCCGCTTGACGAGCGTCGACGTCGAGATGCCGACCGCCGCTTTACCGATCACCCAGGCTGCCGACGACAATCCCCTCGTTCTGCTTCTGCATGGCGGCGAGGACTGGACGGCTCCCGTCGAGCAATTCCGGTCGCCGGGATTGGACGCCTCCGTCGCCGTCAGGCGGACCGGCAACGGAAATGCTGAAAACTGGTGGGCGCACGATTGACGGGTGTTGACCGACCCCTCAATCTTATATGGTGGGGGGGCTGGGCTATGCGTACGACACGTCGCCGGTTTTTGGGCGCGGCCATTGGTGCGGGGGTCGTCCTGCCGACCATCGACCTTGGCGGGATCGCAGCAGCGGAGCCGGCGGCGGCGCCGCCGTTCCGGCCGCCGACCGTGGACGAACTCTACACGCCGCCGGATCTGCTCGACACCGCCCTGTCTCCCAACGGCGAGTTCATCGCGACCCTGAGGGAGCTGCGCGAGGGTGGATCCAGTCCCAACAGCCACAAGGCCTCTTCAGGCCCCGACGACGACCGGGACCGGTTCGTCGGGACCTACAAAACGGAGATCCCGGAGGAGTCCGTTGTCCGTCGCACCGCCTATGTGGCCATGCGCCCGTCCGACCAGCCGGACGCCAAGCCCAGCTATGTGCGCATCGGCGACTATGACGTCGAGCAGGTCGAATGGGCCAACGACAAGCGGCTGCTGGTCTGGGTCAGCATGAAGAAGAACGCCGCGGGGGCGACCCACGGACTGACCTACCGAAGGACATTCTTTCCGATCCCGGTGCGGCGGGTGTTGTCTGTCGGGGTCAATGGCGAGAGGCCTCTGGTTCTGCTGACGACCAGCAACAGCGGGCTTCGGCGCGCCTATGATCTCGGCAATGTCGTCGACCTTCTGGCCAATGACGACGACCACATCATCATGCAGAACTGGGACGGAGAAGCGGGAGCCTACGCGCTTCAGAGGGTCAATGTCGTCACCGGCGTCGCCGTGCAGATCGAGACGGGAGAGCGGGCCACCGACGGTTGGTTCCTTCAGGATGGCGTGCCGGTTCTCCGGTTCGATTCCAATTCCCGGGGCACGACCTTCAGCATCTTTGGCCGGGCGCCGGGCGAGACCGAGTGGCGGCTGATCCGCAAGACCCGGCGAAATGAACTCAAGCGGATCACCAGTTTCGATGTCGTGGGGTCAACCAGGGAACCGGGCGTCCTGCTGGTGTCTTTCCGCGGGCCGGACGAGCAGTTCGCCTCCATCCGGACGTTTGACGTCCGGACGCTGAAGATGGGCGAGATCGTAAAGAGCCGGCCTGACGCCGATCTGACCGCGATCAAGACCGATGATCAGGACGGCCTGATTGCCGTCTCCTGGAAAACCGATCGGCAGCAATATGATTTCGAGGATCCGGCCCTGGCGGCCCACTTCAGGAGGCTGAACGAAACCTACGGCGACAAGGCCAACATCCGCATCTACGACGCCAGCCGCGACCACAAGCGCCTGCTGCTTCACGTGACCGGCCCACAAATACCCGGCAAGTTCGCCTACTATGATGTCGCCCGTGAGAAGCTGGACCTTCTCGGGGATCGCTTCGAACACCTCGCTCCCGAGCGCCTCGCCCAGATGGAGACCCTGAAAGTCACCTGTCGGGACGGCGCGCAGATCACCGCCTTTCTCTCCCACCCGGTCAACGTCTCCGGGCCGGCCCCGCTGGTGGTTTTGCCGCACGGCGGCCCGGAGGTTCGCGACTACTTCGACTACAATCCTTGGGTCCAGGCCCTGTGCGCCTATGGCTGGCGCGTGCTTCAGCCAAACTTCCGGGGGTCAGGCGGCTATGGCCGGGCCTTTGGCGACGCCGGGCGCAAGCGCTGGGGCACGGGCATGCAGGAGGACGTCGAGGACGCCGTCTCCCAGATGGTCAAAGCGGGTCTGGCTGACGCTTCGAAACTCGCCATCCTCGGGGCCAGCTACGGAGGCTACGCGGCCATGATGGGCATCGTGCGCCAGCCTGACCTCTACCGGTGCGCCGTCGCGATCTCGGGCGACTTTGACCTTCTCCAGTCGCTGGCCTTCACCGAAAAGGAAGATGGCTCAGACTCTGAAGCCTACGCCTACTGGACCGCCAGCATGGGGAACCCGGCGACGGACAGGGACCTGCTCAAGGCCCATTCTCCGCGGCAGAGGGTCAAGGAGATCAAGGTTCCGGTGCTGATGATGCATGGCTCGGAGGACACGATTGTGTCCCCCGATCAGTCACGCCGCATGGCCAAGGCCCTCAAATCCGCAGGCAAGGCCTACGACTATGTCGAGTTCCCGGGCGAAGGCCACAGCGGTTGGTCGAAGGAAAACGAGATCAAGATGCTGGGACTTGCGATCGGTCACATCTCCAGGGCCTTTACCTGAGCTGCGCCGATCGCCCCGTCCTCAGGCGATTTTGCAGGCGTCGTCGAAGCTCAGGCGCGGGCTGCGCGGGAACAGGTTTTCGTCGGTGCCGTGGCCGATGGAGCAGATGAAATTGGACTTCACCTGACCGCCCGGGAAGAAGGCCTCATCCACCTTGTCGTTCGAGAACCCGCTCATCGGCCCGCAATCGAGACCGAGCGACCGCGCGGCCATCATCAGATAAGCGCCTTGCAGGGTCCCGTTCCGGAACGCCGTGGTCGCGGCCACCTCTGACCCCTTGGGAAACCAGTCCTTGGCGCCGGGGTTGTGGGGAAACAGTTCGGGCAGACGATCCATGAACTCCAGGTCGTGGCCGATAATGACCGTGCAGGGCGCCTGCAGGATCTTGGGCGCGTTCTGGGCCGAGGCGCATCCGGCCAGGGTCTCCTTGCCCTTGTCGCTGGTGACGAAGACAAAGCGTGCCGGCGAGGCGTTGGCGGAGGTCGGACCCATCCGCGCCAGATCATAGACCGCCCGGATCATCGTCTCCGGCAGCGGCTCGGTCTGCCAGCCGTTGCGGGTGCGGGCCTCGCGGAAGAGCTGGTCGAGGGCGGCGTCCGGCAACGGGTGTGTCATGGCTGTTCCTTGGAGAGGAAGATGGAGGGATAGGGCTCGCGTCCTGGCAGGACAACGCGGAACTAGAGCGTCTGTTCGACCCGGGTCACTTCGGGGACATAGTGACGCAGCATGTTTTCCACGCCGGACTTCAGCGTGGCCGCGGAGGACGGGCAGCCGGCGCAGGCGCCGCGCATGTGGAGATACACAACGCCGGTGTCGGCCTCGAAGCGATTAAAGACGATGTCGCCGCCGTCCTGGGCGACGGCCGGGCGGACCCGGGTTTCCAGCAGGTCCTTGATCTCGGCGACGATCTGGGCGGTTTCGCCTTCATAGACGATCTCGTCCGCGGACTCCTCGGCCTCAAGCAGAACCGGCCTGCCCGAGGTGAAGTGGTCCATGATCGCCGCCAGGATCGGGGCTTTCAGATGGGCCCAGTCGACTCCGGGGGCGCGCGTGACCGTCAGGAAGTCGGGACCCAGAAAGACCCGCTCGACCTCGCCCAGATCAAACAGGGCCTTGCCCAGCGGCGAGGCCGCCGCCTGGGTCTCGTCCGCGAGTTCGCGGCTTCCCGCGCCAAGGACGTCGCGTCCGGGCAGGAATTTCATGACTTCGGGATTGGGCGTGGTTTCGGTCTGAATGAACATATGCTGGGCTCCTCCCGGAGAGATGGCGCTTTGCGGCGGGAGAGGCAAGGCGCCGGGGGGCGATCTGCCGCCCCGCTTCACAAACCGTGGTTTTCGTGGCCCTATGTGAACAACGACAAGATAGGGAGACGACAATGGCCGATGGAGCCTTTGACAAGCTGGCCGCCGCCCGCGCGGAAGCCTGGTCGACGCCGCTGGATCAGATCAATCCGGCCGAGCCGGGGCGCTTTAAGGACGACACCTTCTGGCCCTTCTTCGAGCGCCTGCGCAAGGAGGACCCGATCCACTACACCGCCGAGAGTGAGTGGGGCCCCTACTGGTCGGTGACGCGGTTTGACGACATCGTCGCCATCGACACCAACCATCAGGTCTTCTCCTCCGACGCCCATCTCGGCGGGATCACGATCCGCGACATGGATGACGACTTCATCCTGCCGATGTTCATCGCCATGGATCAGCCCAAGCACGACGTGCAGCGCAAGACGGTCAGCCCCTCGGTCAGCCCGGCCCGGCTGATGGAGCTGGAACCGATCATCCGTGAGCGGGCGGCCGCCCTGCTCGATTCCCTGCCGATCGGCGAGGAGTTCAACTGGGTCGACAAGATCAGCATCGAGCTGACCACCCAGATGCTGGCCACCCTGTTTGACTTCCCTTTCGAGGATCGCCGCAAGCTGACCCGCTGGTCGGATGTGGCCACCGCCATCGAGGGCGCCGGGATCATCGAGAACGAGGACCAGCGCCGGGCCGAGCTTCTGGAGTGTCTTGAGTACTTTACCGGGCTCTGGAACCAGAGGGTCAACGCCCCGCCCGGGAACGACCTGATCTCGATGCTGGCCCATGGCGAACACACCCGGAACATGGAGCCCATGGAATACCTGGGCAATCTGATCCTGCTGATCGTCGGCGGCAACGACACCACCCGCAACTCCCTGACGGGCGGTCTTCTGGCGCTGAGCCAGAACCCGGACCAGTTCGAAAAGCTGCGCGCCAACCCCGAGCTGATCCCCTCGATGGTGTCGGAGATCATCCGCTGGCAGACGCCCCTGGCCCATATGCGCCGCACCGCCCTGGCCGACTTCGAGATCGGCGGAAAGACCATCAAGAAGGGCGACAAGGTCATCATGTGGTACGTCTCGGGCAACCGCGACGAGACGGTGATCAACGATCCGGACGCCTTCATCATCGACCGCGAACGGCCCCGTCATCACATGTCCTTCGGCTTCGGTATTCACCGTTGCGTCGGCAACCGTCTGGCGGAGATGCAACTTCGCATCGTCTGGGAAGAGGTCCTGAAGCGCTTCCCGAAGATTGATGTCGTCGGCGAGCCGACCCGCGTCTATTCGGCCTTCGTCAAAGGTTATGAAACCCTGCCGGTGGTGATCCCCGCCCGGACCTGAGGCTTAAGCACAAACGGAACAGGCCGCCGTGCATCCCTAGCGCGGCGGCCTTTTTCACGCGCGATCCGGGGCGGGGACCCGCAGGCCCTGAGGCCTGTGTCGACCCGCCTACGGCGACCGTAGACCAGCCTGTTCGCGAGCCCACAAGCCCATAGCAAAAGGCCCCGGAGTTTCCTCCGGGGCCTTCGCTTAAGCGTTGTCGCTTGAGATCAGGATCAGAAGTTGATCGAGATCGTCGAGCGGCGGTTCAGGGGTTCCTTCACCCCGTCGCCGGTGGCGACGGCGGGTTCGGATTCACCCTTCCAGTCGACCGCGAGGGCCGTGCTGTTGACGCCCATGCCGACCAGGGCGTCAGCGACGGCCTTGGAGCGGCGCTGCGACAGGCCGACGTTGTACTTGGCCGAACCGGAGGTGTCGGCGTGACCGACAACCACGATGCGGGTGGCGTTGCCGGCGTTGGCGTACTGGGCCGCTTCCGAAACCACGGTCTGGGCTTCCGGCGTCAGGATCGATTGATCGAACGGGAAGTAGACGATGAACTCACGCGCTTCGTAGACC